>ENA-OUOG01000063-OUOG01000063.1-marine-metagenome-genome-assembly--contig:-NODE-63-length-116212-cov-7.237060_pt1 | contig 116212 bp, 108 predicted proteins | sample MGYA00248635_ERZ508505 | MGnify/ENA primary metagenome ERZ508505 (study PRJEB26176, sample SAMN06267871) | marine metagenome | isolation source: Saanich Inlet, British Columbia, Canada | place: Pacific... | reverse complement strand
TTCGTCAATGGTAAAGATGTATTGAGGGATTAATAGTTTTATAATCACCATAATTAATGAAGCACCTGTTATAATCACATACCCAACCAACACTAATTCCCAAATCTCACTCATTTTTTTATAATATTTTTCAGACGGTATTGACATCCGTTCTACTCTCCCCCTTTCTCTCTATATAAGGGGGGAAACCGGGGGGAAACCCATCCCTAGGGGGGGGGGCAATGATAATATATGTCACTTTCAACTTCTATACTAATCAAAGAGACCTAATTGGTACAGAATGATAAGCAATATAACGACTTGCCACCACGTTAGTGTCCATGGTTTGTCAGGCGTACAGCTATAGGGATATTCGTAGGAGCATTTAGAAGAACAAAATCTTTCCTTTGATTTGTAATTTGTACCATTTTCTGTTATTGTTTGTCTGTACGATGAGTCCCCTAAGGACCTATTGCACCAATCACATTTCCCTGCCATAATTCTGAAGTTTAGCACAACATAATAATAAATTTATAATTATTGAATCCTTCCTTTTTTTTCGTGCAGATAACAATTGAACACATCAGATTACTGCAGGTGAGATCCTTTCCATAAATGTTACCTGCACAAATAATATCATTTTTAAACTACACTCACTAATGGTAAAAAGAAAGTACCTGTAACAATCACCTTAAACCTAAATTTTACTCCAAAAGCTTTTGAATTGGCCAGCGATCAGTGGTGGCAATTAATGAGTCAGCCAGACTTATGATTACAGTTTTTAGCTAAAGCTATGGCCAGAGCCTTAGCATACAATTCGACCTTTGATGAACGAATAACTCCAGCTAAAAGAGAGGCTGTTTATGCACCCCCTTTGGTTTGGCATCGATAGTGAAAGGAAATCCAGCTACCAAGGCTAGATGGAGGACATTTAATGATGGTATTCTTAACTATTTAAATGACTATCGCATCAATGAATACACCGACTATCGTTCAGAAATAAGGCAAACATTTAACGACATAAAGGCAATTTGGGCTCAGTCTTTTGATGTCAGAACCTTTGGAACCTATTTGAACTTGCTAGGATCACTCGATAACGAAGTACCGAAGTACATAGAGGGCAATTTGACTATTGATTATTCAGATAGCAAGGGACAAAAGAAGTCGATGGTTGTCAAAAAGGTATAAGAGTGTAGTGAGTTAGTTGCGTGTTGAGAACTGAATTAAGGCATAGCATTGTGGCCTTTTTCATTAACGCTTTGGACAACTCTTGCACATCTTCTTACTCTTCTTCTTATACTTTTTACAACACTTCTTTAAGGAGCAATCACATTGACCTCCAACGAATGGAGAAAAGGGAAGATCCTCTTTATATGCGTTTGTATCAATGTTCTCGAATTGCACAGCTACTATTTAGATTAAATCTAAATACAAATAACAGTGTCAAACCTCACAACACCAAACAAAATCAAAAAAAAGGAGCCGAAAAGGCTCCTTTAAATTCCTCAAACACCGAAAGATTAACCCGCTGTTTGAATCTCCTTAGCCTTGGCTTGAACTTCATCTAAAACGCGAAGTAAATTTCCACTCCACATCATTCCGATTTCTTCTTCAGTATAGCCTCTTTTCACAAGTTCTAGTGTTACATTGAAAGTCTCTGAAGCATCTGACCAGCCTTCTACGCCACCACCACCATCGAAATCAGAACTGATCCCTACATGCTTTAAGCCAATCTTATTCACCAAATAGTCTATATGATCTGCAAAGTCAGATACGTTAACTGCAGGAGCCTCAGCATTGACTTGTTTAGCAATTCTATCTTCATATTTAGCGCTCATATTAGATAATGCTTCAGAATAAGTAGTGCGTTCTTCGGTAGACATAGCTCTTAATTCACTTCTTTGTTTCATTTCGAAACCAGCTTCTTCCGCAATGGCAGCCATCACTTCGGTTGATTTTGCACGATTGGCACTGTTCTTTTCTGAATTAACATAGCTTCTAAAGGCTACCGTTTGAATTACGCCTCCATTTTCTTTAAGCATCATTAACTGCTCATCGTCAAGGTTTCTGCTAACGTCATTCATTGCTCTTGCAGCAGAGTGCGATGCGATAACAGGAGCTTTTGACAAACGCATCATTTCCATGTTAGCAACCTTTGATGGGTGTGAAAGATCAATCATTATACCCCACTTATTCATTTCAGCAATTACCTCACGGCCTAAATCGCTCAGGCCATTGTGTAACCAAACAGAATCTCTTTCGCCTGTATTCGAATCACTGAGTTGGCTATGTCCGTTATGAGAAAGTGACATGTAGCGCGCTCCACGTTCGTAGAACTCTTTAACTCTTGCAATATCATTACCCACTGGATAACCATTCTCGATACCAATCATTGCAATCTTCTTTCCTGCAGCATTGATTCTTCTCACATCATCAGAGTTGTAAGCGATTTCGATTTTGTCTGGAGCAATTTCTTCAGCTAGCCTATGAATAGCTTTGAACTTGTCATCAGCATTTTCATAAGCACGCGCAAATCCTTCATCTGTTAAATCACCTTGTCCAGTATAAACAACGAACCAAGCGACATCAAGTCCACCTTCAACCATCTTAGGCAGGTTCACTTGGGTGGAAAGTCTTTCGGTATAGTTCTTTTCTACAGTAAAGTTTGAAGTATTGATGTCGTCATGTGTGTCTAAGGTGATCACACGCTCATGAATACCTTTGGCGTATTCCATTAATTCCGCCTCTGTCATCTCTTCGACAGACTTTTGAGGGGGCTCACAAGCCGTAAAAACAAAAGCTAGGGCTATTAAAAAATAAGTAAGTTTCTTCATTTTAGGGTTGGTTTTAGGTAAACCTAATGATGTTTGAAGAGAGATGCAGGGAGATTTATGTGGGTGGGGACCAGCTTGATCTTTAAAATTTCTTTAACTTAAATCTATGACAACAATTAAAATGAAGGTTAGTGATGAGGTCCTAGAGAAGCTCAAGCTACTGCTGAAAGAGTTTGATCATGGAGAGGTTGAGATTCTAGAAGAGATAAATGATTTTGATTTGGTTAAGACGGAAGTTAATGAAGAATTAGCTCGTTATGAATCAGGGATAGCAAATACCTATACAATTGAAGAGGCCGATGCATTTCTAGAAGAGACAATAAAACGTCATGAGAATTGAACTTCAGGATTCTTTTATAAGGAAGCTGAATAGACAGGTTGATTTCATCGCTAATGACAAACCATCTGCTGCAAGGAACTTTAAGAACACCATAATTTCTAAACTAAAAGACCTTAAAGACTACCCATTCAAATCACGTAGATCAATATTCTTTGAAGATGAATCAATAAGAGACATGATCTATCAAGGATATATCTGCGTATATAAAATTGATTCAAAGAATAGTGTAATTAGAGTTTTTGGCTTTGTAAAATATCAGCAATCAGTCTAGCCTATGCCCATACTTGCATGCCTTGGCTCTTCGGCATAGCGAGGATCATGAACATAAGGTAGCTTTCTCATCGCGACCATTTCTAGGCTCAGGAAGTCGAACTCTTCGACAATTTTACCCGTAATCTCATAAATACCTTTCCCCCTGAATGGATAACGAACAACTACAGGCGGAAAATGGGTGGTATCAATAAAGTAGCCTTCCCGGTCTAACCAAGTTCCAAACTGCATCCTCTTCCCTTTCGAAGTATTGGTGTTTTTAATATGGACGAGATAGCCAATCATACGCACCGTCTTATTAATATGCTGCCCCATTTCTCTAGCCAATACATTTCTTGGCGGATGTTCCTTCAATAAGTCAAAAGGATTACATAATGGAAAGCCTAATAAGTCTTGCTGATCGAAAGCATCTTCCAGGATATCATAACTCAGTTCGGGAAGCTCAAATCGTTTGACTTCAGGGTCGAAGAGCATTTTTACTGGGTTGGTCTTCTTGTGGTTTCCCAATTGGAAGTGTGCTTCCCATAACAAGGCTTTCTTGCTTTGGCTTGTAAACCGAAAGGCTCCTATTTTAATCAATAGACTTAGCTGATCTAGTGAAATGCTTACACGTTTCAAGAAGTTATTGAAGCTCATAAACACACCGCTTTCATGGCGTTCAGTCAATAAGGCTTTCGCTGTCCCCTGTTCTAACTCAGCTATAAAGGCAAAGCCCATAAAAATGGTCTTGCCAAAAATTGTACATAGATATTCGCTTTGGTTAACACAAGGTGCCTGTATATCCCCACCATGCATGTGGGCTTCGTGCGCATAGAGTTCAACGCTATAGAAACCACCACCATTGTTCATGGTAGCTACCATATACTCTAGTGGATAATACGCTTTGAGATAAAGGCTCTGATAACTCTCCACTGCGTAAGAAGCTGAATGGCCTTTTGCAAAAGCGTAACCTGCAAAGCTTTCGATTTGACGCCAAATCTCTGCTGCTAGCTCATAAGTGTGTCCCTTTTTGAGGCAGTTCTCAAAGTATTTGTCCTTTACCTTTTGAAATTCTTCCCTGGAACGATACTTACCAGACATCCCTCTCCGCAATACATCGGCTTCCCCCAAAGTAAGATCAGCAAAGTAATGGGCTACTTTAATTACATCTTCTTGATAAACCATCACACCATAGGTTTCTGGCATAATGTCTCGAAGAATGGGGTGCGCTTCTTCTCTCCTATGCGGCTCTCTAAAACGAAGGATATACTGTCTCATCATACCAGATTTAGCAACACCTGGTCGAATCACAGAACTAGCGGCTACTAAACCGAGGTACTCTTCTACGCGGAGTTTCTTCAGTAGCATGCGCATGGCCGGGGATTCTACATAGAAGCAACCAATGGCTTTTCCCTCCCTAAGGATAGCCTTTATCTTAGCATCTTCCTTAAGTTTTTGGATATCATGAATATCTATTGGTGGATGATCAGGATGGTTTCTAGCAACCACTTCAAGACTATCTTTGATTTTCCCCAGCCCGCGCTGACTTAGAATATCAAACTTATACAGGCCGATATCTTCGGCAATGACCATGTCAAAATGAGTCGTTGGAAAGCCTTTTGGAGGCAGATAAGTTGCCGTATAATAGTGAATTGGCCTTTCGGAAATAAGAATACCTCCAGCATGAATACTCAGGTGACTCGGGAAGCCTTCGATATACTTTCCATAGCGTATTACCAGTTTATGTACGTCATCTAACTCATCATACCGAGCGCGTTGGATGTGGTCTATCTCATGTGGAGGAATACCCAGAACCTTTCCCAACTCACGCACTACTGCCTTAAACTGAAACGTACTGTAAGCAGCTAATAAGGCTACATGAGAGAACCGGTTAAAGATGTATTGAGTGATGTCCTCTCTGTCTCTCCAAGAAAAGTCAACATCAAAATCAGGAGGGTTTTGGCGATAGAGATTGATAAATCGCTCAAAGTACAGGTCTAACTCAATCGGATCTACATCTGTAATCCTTAGCAGGTAAGCGACCACTGAATTAGCACCACTCCCACGGCCCACATAGAAGTGCCCTTTACTCCGTGCGTACTTGCAGATGTCCCAATTCATTAAAAAGTAAGACATAAAGCCCTGCTGTTTAATAACCTCTAGTTCCGTTTTGATACGTTTTAAAACCCTCTCCTCTACTGTTTTATAGCGGTATGAAAACCCTTCTTCGCAAAGCTTCGCTACTAGTTCATAATCTCCCTCTTCACTTCCTGTATAGGTCTTCTGGTTCTTATTAAGCCCATCTCCTTCAAAGTCAAAATGAATAGAACAGCCTGCCAATAACCTCTCAGTATTTTCAATCATATAAGCATGATGCCTATAGATATCGAGTAGTTCTTCTTTCGTGTATACAAAGTCATCAGGGCTTCCTTCCTCTGATTTTGGAAGCATACTAAGGAGAGTATTCTTATCTACAGCCCTGAGTAATCGATGTGCATTAAAGTCCCTTTTTAGTACCTCCCGCTTCCCTAGGTCATTCACCTTGCTTCGGAAAGTAATGGTCTGGAGTACTACCATTTTAGAGGTATCCATCTGGTGTGGTGGATAGATTAGACGAGATAAGTCAGTTGGTTTTACACCAATGTATTCATCTTCCCCTAGAAGAAAGCCTGAGTACTTCTGAAGTGGATAGATGATATATACCTGTTTAAAAATAGGTGCTCGTTTTGGTATACCTTCTCCTAAATGTAGACAAGAAGACAGGTAATCATTCAGTTCCTTGAAGCCCTCATTGTTTTTGGCAATTCCTATAAAGAGCTGTTCTGCCCCGTTTCTAAAATCTACTCCTAGAACTGGCTGAATATCATATTGGGGCGCTAAACGAACAAAATTAAGGCTGGCCGATGTACTGTTAATGTCTGTTAGGGCAAAACGATTTACCCCTGCTCCTTGCACCTGCAAAAGCAATTCCTTAGTATTGATGGTGCCGTATTTGAAGCTGTAATATGTGTGTGTATTTAGATACATTTTTATATAACTAGTACAATATTTATATATGTTATTTTATTAATATATTTAAATATGCTTCTAGCTATGAGTTCCAGCTTTGCGTTAAAGTCGATTCATAAATGCCATTAGCATTTTCTGTTCTTGATCTATTTCCTCTTTAAGGCCTTTTATTTCAGGCACACTTACATAGTTCAATCGCTCAACTATCAATACTTACGTTTCTAATTCGAAGGAATAGAGACTGCAGCCCTAGTCATTTGGCTTGTCAAGGCAAACTTTTCATTATCAGGAAGCCTTTTAGTAAGCTCATAAGTCAGGCTTACTATTGCCATCCCCTTTTCCCAGACTTTTAACTTTTTAAAATCTTTCATAATTGTGTCTGTTTTGTTTTATCTCACAGCTCGTGGCTCAAGGCTCATGGCTCACTGCCTCCTATTCGCTAACAGCGGTGGTGGCTCTCCATTGAATGGATTGAATCGACTAATTGTCTTGGCGCCCATCCCAAAAGCACGCATCACTTTCCGGTCACCAAATTTGTCCCGAATCTTATCCATGGCATGGTACAGGCTAATGATCTCTTCAGCATCTTCGAAAAGATTAATCTGGTAGCCTCCTTCAACTAAATGACTAAATCTTACGCCTATCATCCTAACTAACAATCTCTTATGATAAAGTTTATTAAAGAGGTCCATGACTTTAGCAATCAATACATGGTCTGCAGAAGTATATGGAATGCGAGACTGGAGCGTATAAGTATTGAAGTCCGAATACCTCACTTTCACTGTGACACAAGCGGTTAACTTGAGGCCTCTCCGTAATTGAAAGGCAAGGTTTTCGGCCATTGCAAGGAGGATTCCTTTAAGCTTGATGACATCGATAGTATCCTTATCGAAAGTTCTCTCAGTCGAAATCGATTTTCTCTCATTGTAAGGAACTACTTGAGTGTTATCAATTCCGTTGGCTTTCCTCCAGATAGTCACACCATTCTTGCCGAGCACTTTTTCCATTAGCTCCACAGGCATTTCTTGAATAGTCCTGATCTGTTTTACACCCAAACTAAAAAGTATCTGCTGGGTCTTCTCTCCCACCATAGGAATCTTACTGACTGATAGCGGTGCTAAAAAGGGCTTTTCTGTACCATATTCTATTTTTAGTAGGTTATCTGGCTTAGCAACTCCCGTAGCCACTTTTGAAACTGTCTTATTCTTAGACAAACCAAAAGAAATCGGTAAGCCGGTATCTCTCTTTATGCGCTTACGCAACTCTGTCGCCATCTGATAACTACTATGGAATCTATCCAAGCCTGTCATATCAGCATAGAATTCATCTATAGAAGTCTTTTCATAGAGCGGTACTGTTTCCTTAATGATGGCCGTTACATCTTCAGAATACTTAGAATAGGTACCTGAATTCCCTCTAATCTGAATCGCTTCAGGACAAAGCTCCTTCGCCCTTTTCATAGGCATAGCCGAGTGCACCCCAAAAGCCCTGGCCTCATAACTACAGGCTGCTACAACCCCTCTGTCGGTTACTCCGCCAATGAGCACAGGTTTTCCATTCAAGCGACTATCCGTCAAGCGCTCTACGGATACAAAGAATGTATCCAGGTCCATATGCATAATGATTTTATCTGTAGACATGAGCATACAGCGTAAAATCATCTAAAAATTCTATTGATATAGCGCGGCCAGTGATGGACACGCATTGCTCTAACTCCAACATGTTTGACTTTGTGATTGGAGTGTAAATCTAGCTAATATTATTAGTTACTAATAATATTAGTATTAATATTATGATGTGAAATCATGGAGAATACTAGTCTTCAGCTACAAGTTTTTTAAACGTTAATTTGAAGTAAATTAAGATTCCGCTGAGTACGAAAATGATAGCATTAGCAATAATTACAGGAAGGAGGTTTAGCGAAAAAGCATAGACTAACCAGACAATAGTACTCGTAAAGACAATCAAGAGCATATTCATACTCAAATCCCCTACACTCTTTGTTTTCCAAGCTTGTAGCACTTGAGGAATAAATGTGATGCTACTCAATAGCGCACCTATATGCCCCATTATTTCTGTCCACTCCATTTTGTTGGTTTTTTGTCTCTTTCTAAAAATAGGCTCGTGATATAGAAGAAACCTAATAAAAGGAGGGTAATTTCATTGAAGCATTTTTTTAATACACTAAATTTTTTAACCATGAAAAAAATATCCATTGCCCTCATGTCCATACTGCTTGTAATGAGTGTGACATTAAAGGCACAAAATGAGATTTCCAAAGAGGAAAGAGCATTTGCAGTAAAACACCTTAACGATACGGAAGACTACATGCTAAAGACTTTAAAGGGTCTTTCTGAAGAGCAGTTGAATTTCAAACCCAACGCTGAAAGCTGGTCTGTGGCAGAATGCTTAAGACATATTACGATTTCTGAAAGTGCACTTTGGGGTAACTTTATGACACAACCATTGTCTGTTGATGCTGACCCTTCGAGAAGATCTGAAGTTCAGATGAGCGATGAGCAATTGGTCGGAATGATTGAAAGTAGAGAGCAGAAAGTAAAAACTTTTCCTCCATTCGAGCCTGAAAACAAACCAGAACCTGTAAAAGAGGTCATCAAGGAGTTCAAGAAACTTCGAGGTGAGCACATTAAGTTTGTGGAAAAAACAGATGCTGACCTGAGAAACCATTATGGTGCTTTGCCTTTTGGAACGGTAGACACTTACCAAGCTATACTTTTCTTGTCTGGCCATACTAAGCGCCACACAGATCAAATGAAGGAAGTAATGGCCAACCCATCTTTTCCAAAGAAATAAATTCAAAACGGCCTCGATTCATCGGGGCCCTTTTCTTCTCTCCTATTTTATTGACTTCTTGCACCTTAGTTCGTTATATTCGCATTTTAACGCCTCCAAAGCATGCGACTCGGACAACTTTCTCGACAACTTGAAGTCTCCTCAGACCAGATAGCAAAACTTTTAAACGATAACTTCCGAGAAGTAAGTAGTCACCCTAATGTAAAGCTGACTGATGAGGAGTTGGATTTTGTCCAGAATCACTTCCCGCCACCAGTAAAGGCTAAAACTCCTGAACCAGCTGAACCAGCTCCTGTTCTAGAAGCACCGACCATTGAAGAGAGTCCTTTGGAAGTTGATGAAGTGGAAAAGGAAAAGGAAGAAGTGGAAAAAGAAACACCAGAATTTGTTGAATCATTAAGGCCACAATTCATCAGCCTCGAAGAAGAGTTTCTTGCACAAACCGATGGCCTAGAGCTTTATAAGACCGAAAAACCTGTTTTAGAGGGTTTGAAAGTTGTAGGTAAGATCGAATTACCAGAGCCTGTAATAAAAGAGAAAACGGAAGACGATCTTGTTAAAGAAGCACGTAAAACACGTGAAAGAAAGTCTAATCGAAGAGATGACGTTCGGAGAAGATCAGGGAGTAATGGACCATCCTTAATTGAGGCGCGTAAAAAAGCTGAAAGACTAGAAAAGAAAAAGAAGTTTGAAGAAGAGAAGAAACTAAGAGAGCTCAAGAAGAAGCATTACGAAGAGAACGTAAAAGCCAAGATTGTCAAGACTCCTCCAAAGAAGAAAAAGAAACCAGCTCAGGCAGTGGTAGCCCACATTGCACCCACTACTAGTACCGTTAGTAAAAAGAGACCTTTGAAAAAGGCTGCTCCAAAATCTACTAACCCACTGAAAAAATTCTGGCTATGGCTTAATGGTGAGTACGACAAGTAGACCAAAAGCTTCGACTAGATTTTCTAGTCTAAAACATTCTTGACCTTAACAACCTCTGAAATCACACTTAAAGCAATCTCTTTAGCAGACATTGCTCCAATATGAAGTCCAATCGGTGCATGAATACGACTGATTTGATCTTCTGTATAACCATAGCCTTTCAATCGCTCTACCCGCTTGGCATGTGTTTTCTTACTGCCTAGTGCTCCTATATATCTAACATTCGAAGGCAAGAGAATTTTCAATGCCTCATCATCAATCTTGGGATCGTGCGATAGAATGACTGCATAAGTCTCATTATCCAAAGCATAATCTCCTAAAACCTCTTGTGGCCAATTGACATGTAAATGATCCGGAGCAGTCTTATAGTCAGTCTTTCGGGCAAAAGTGTCGCGTGGATCAATCACTACTGTCTCAAAGTCATATGTATGTGCCAAATCAATTAACTCAGCTGTAATGTGCGCAGAACCAATCAAAAGCATTTTGTTCTTAGGTGGAAAGCTATGTATAAAGTAATCCGTGCCTTCATGGTTAATGAGCGTATTGTTACGTTTAGCGTACGTTTCAGAGGCGAGCTTCATCAAATCACCTGATATTTCATCTTTGGGATTATAACTCACATGGCTCCCGTCATTTAAGTTCGTGATGATGGCTATTCCTTGATTCGCTGAGATACTTTCGTCAAGCTTTGCCCTTAGATCAACTGGATAGAATGGTGAAATATGCACCCATACTTCTCCCCCACAACTAAGCCCAATTTCCCAAGCATCTTCATTGGCGATTCCAAATTTGGTTAACTCGGCCTTACCAGTTTTAAGAACCTTCAGTGCTTTCGCTACCACGGCATTCTCGACACATCCGCCACTCACTGAGCCAATCATATCACCTTCCTTGGTCACAATAAGGCATGCACCCGGCTGTCTTGGAGAGCTTCTCCAGGTTTTAATAACTTTTGCCATAGCGAATTCCCTATTCTCATTGATCAGTTCCTTTATTCGTGGAAGAATGTCTAACATTATCTCTGCTTTGCCAGTATATTTGAATTGATAACGAATATACATTCAATTTGCTTTTCGATAACCACGGCAGACAACTCAATTACCTTAGGCTCGCGGTCACAGACCGATGTAATCTGCGCTGCTTCTATTGCATGCCAGAGGAAGGATTGAATTTCAGTAAGAAGTCACAAATTCTCAGCTATGAGGAAATGGAACGACTGATCGTTATTCTAGCCAAACTGGGAATTTCTAAAGTTAGAATTACGGGTGGCGAACCCTTCGTACGAAAGGATCTTATCCCTTTTATGAAGACCGTTTCAGGTATTGAGGGCATTGATAAGCTAAGCATCACTACAAACGGAACTGGTCCTTTAACGCAGATAGCCGAAATGAAAGCCATGGGGATTCACGCAGTGAACCTAAGCCTCGATTGCCTCGATCGTGATCGCTTTCATAAGATTACCAGAAGAGATGAGTTCGATCAAGTGATGACTTATTACCGAGCTTTACTTGATGCAGGAGTCAACACCAAAATCAATGCGGTGGTAATGCAGGATCATAATTTGGATGATATTATCCCCATCTGTGAACTGACAAAACTAGATAAAGTCAGTGTGCGTTTTATCGAAGAAATGCCCTTTAATGGCGGCTCAAAAGGATACACCCCGATCGAATGGAATCACAATAAAATTCTCGATCATATCCAAACTGCTTACCCTGACCTGATCAAAATCGAAGATGAGAAAAGCTCCACTTCCTATAACTATCAAATTCCTGGAGCCAAAGGAAGTATAGGGATTATTCCAAGCTATACGCGCACGATATGCGGAAGCTGTGACCGTATCCGATTGACACCAAAGGGAGAATTAAAAACCTGTCTCTATCAAAACGGAAGCTTCAGTTTTAGAGACTTTATGCGCGATGGGGCAACGGATCAAGAAATAGAGGACAAATTCAAATTGCTTTTTGGGCAGCGTGCAAAAGATGGTTTTGAAGCTGAAAAGCAGAAGTCATCTGAATCCAGTTCCTTTGAATCCATGGCAACAATTGGAGGGTAATAAATTTTGAATTTTTAATGGGGAATTTTCAACGCACATTCAACCTTCAAAATTAACAATTCAACATTCTTAACATGATTTCATACCAAGAAGCATTAGACATCATCTCAAAGCATCCTTTCAAGGCAAAATCAGGACACCTAAAACTTGAGGAGATCAATGGTCATGTACTGAATGAAGACATTCTTGCCGATCGTGACTTCCCTCCTTACAATCGGGTAACCATGGATGGTATCTCAATCAACTATTCGGCATATGCTAACGGACAACGAAACTTTAGCATAGAGAAGACTATCGGTGCAGGAATGCCCCAATCAAGCCTAGAAGATGCTTCTAATTGCGTTCAGATCATGACAGGTGCTATGCTTCCATTGAAGACTGATACCATTATCCGCTATGAAGACATTACCATAGAAGATAATATCGCCACCATCAATGTTGATTCTGTTAGGCATAAGCAGAATGTCCATTTCAAAGGAGAGGATAAAAAGCAAGGAGATATAGTCTTATCGAAAGGTACTGTGCTTGGTGCGCCAGAGATGATCATTGCAGCCTCTGTTGGAAGACCTACACTTGACGTGCTATTACCTCCTAAAGCCGCCATCATTACCACTGGAGATGAGCTAGTTGGAATTGATAAATTACCACTTGAACATCAAATTAGAAGGTCAAGTAACTATGGTGTGCAAGGCCTTTTGCAGCAATGGTATATCGATACTAAGCAATATCATTTGGTAGATAATAAAGAATTGATAGTTAATGAGTTATCATCAATTATCGAAACAGTTGATTTATTAATATTAACTGGAGGAGTTTCAAGAGGAAAGTTTGATTTTCTCCCAGAAGTACTAGAAGAACTCGGAGTTGTAAAACACTTCCATAAAGTGAAGCAAAGACCGGGTAAACCTTTCTGGTTTGGTACCGCTCCGAATGGCACAACAGTGTTTGCATTACCTGGTAATCCGGTATCTACTTTTGCCTGTGCTAATGTATACATCAAGCATTGGTTAAATCTTTCTCTCGGTACAAACCCACAGACGATTTATGTAAAACTCAATCAAGACATTGACTTTCCACCACCACTCACCTACTTCTTAGAATGTAGAGCGGAGTTTAATGTATCTGGTCAGTTAGTCGCCACACCATTCAGAGGGCATGGCTCTGGTGACTTTGCCAATATGAGTCATGCCAATGGTTTTGTTATTCTACCAGATAACAAAACTGAATTTAAGAAGGGAGAAGTTTATCCGTATATTTTGTATCGAAAGGACTTTTAATGACTAAGAAATTCACGCATATCGATCAAGAGACGCCTTCAATGGTGGACGTAGGCCATAAAACAGTTACCGAACGTACAGCCATTGCACAGGCAATTGTACAACTATCCGATGATATGAAACCACATATTTCGGATGGAGAGATTAAGACCTTAAAAGGGCCTGTCTTTCAAACAGCCATTATTGCTGGTATTCAAGGAGCTAAAAGAACGTCAGAATTAATTCCGCTTTGCCACCAATTGAACCTCAATAAAGTTGACATTCAGATTCAAGTTAATGATCAACTTGAAGTAACAATTACTTCATTAGCTAAGTGTAGTGGCAAAACAGGGGTAGAAATGGAAGCGTTAACTGGCGCTTCTATAGCCGCATTGACCATCTATGATATGTGTAAAGCCTTCTCTCATAATATCGTGATCAAAGAGACAAAGCTTATCAAGAAGACTGGCGGTAAATCGGATTATCAAAGCTAGGCGTCACTGCACGGACGAAGGACAAAGCAGTATCCACTCTCTATTTGGGAGATTGCTTCGGTCGCCATACTCCTCGCAATGACGACACAAAAAACAAAGAATCCCTCTTTGTAAAGAGGGTGGCCGAAGGCCGGGAGATTTTATGAAACTCATCACAGGAACAGATAAAGGACTAATCATTTACCAAAAAGTAAATGGCGCATGGAAGTTATCCGACATCCACTTTATCGGTATGCCTATTGGTGCTTTTCATCAAGATCAGACTGGCAAATGGTGGGTGGCCATCAACCACAAGCATTGGGGGCCAAAGCTATATACGTCACAGAACCAAGGTGAAACATTCTCCGAAGTAAACACTCCCCGATTTGGTGACGAAAGCCCTTATTCCTTAAAGTCGATTTGGCGTATTGAAAGCCAAGCGATCGGCCCGATCAATAGACTATACATCGGTACCGAACCTGCCGCACTATTCCTCTCTGAGGATCAAGGGAAGTCCTTTAAAGAGCTCTCTGAGCTTACAGCACACGAAAGTAGATCACAATGGCAAGGCGGAGGCAAAGGAAGCAATAGCCCATTCTTACACACTTTAGTCACCGACCCTAATGACAGCAATGCTTTAATGGTAGGAATTAGCTGTGCGGGAGTTTTTCAAACACAGGACTTAGGAAATACGTGGAACCCTAGTAACAAAGGACTTAAATCCTTCTTTCTACCCAATTCAGAAATTGAAGTCGGTCACGATCCCCATATCATTCTGAGACACCCAATGAACTCAAACATTATTTGGCAACAGAATCATTGTGGTATTTACAGATCTGAAGATGGCGGCCTTACTTGGAATGACATTTCAGATAAGGAAGGCAAAGCCGTCTACGGCTTCTCAATGGTGATTGATGATGAGGACATTAATACAGCGTGGGTCATTCCAGCACAATCTGATGACTTACGATACCCTATCCAAAATAAGCTAGCTGTTTATAAAACAACAGATGCTGGTCAATCTTGGCAGGCACAATCTAATGGTCTTCCGCAAGAAGCAGCCTTCGATCTTGTCTTGAGGGCAAGTTTTACTCGAAAGGGTCAGACCATGGCTTTTGGAAGTAATAACGGTAACCTCTACCTATCAGAAGACAGCGGGGGGCATTGGCAAGTCCTAAGCCAAAGCTTAAGCTCAGTTAGATCTATAAGTCTTATTCCTTAACGTCACCCTGAACTTGTTTCAGGGTCTGCTTGACTCAGATGCTGTAACGAGTTCAGCATGACGAACCGTTTCAATTATTCTTACCCTTTCACAGGATTTCACTAATTTAATATTCCGCAAACCTATAGCATATGAAGTCAAAGTCTTTTCGCCTCGCACTCTCCTTTCTCTTAGTATTTTTCACCTCAATAAATCTTCAGGCCCAAGAAACACCCTCTCCATTATTGGCTTCTTTTGAGGAGTATAAACAAATGAAGGAAAAGACTCCTTTTGGAGTTGAATGGGTACAAATTGGTCCAACGATCAATTCCGCCCGTGCAGACGCCATTCAAGTTGACGAGAAGAATCCAGGCACCATGTACGTTTCCTTTGGGTCTGGAAATCTGTGGAAAACAGTCGATAATGGGTTGACTTGGAAAGCCATCTTTGAAAATCAAGCGGCACAAGGCATTGGTGATATTGCTCTAGCACCTTCCAATTCGAATATTCTCTATCTCGGAACTGGTGAAAGCTTAAAGAAACCCAGAAATTTCACCATGCCGGGCACTGGTGTTTATAGATCTGATAATGCAGGTGAAACTTGGAGGCACTTAGGTTTAAGCGACTCTTGGCATATCGGAGAGATCGTGATTCACCCTCAAAACCCAGACATCGCAATTGTAGCCGTATTGGGTCATTTCTGGACAGACAATAAAAACAGAGGCGTATATCGGACTGAGGACGGTGGAAAATCATGGAATCACGTCCTCTATGTTAATGAACAAACGGGTGCCAATGATATTGTATTCGCACCATCAAATCCAGATGTTGTCTATGCCTCTATGTGGCAACACAGCCCTGAAGTAAGTGGCAAAAGTAGTGGAGTGTATAAAAGCACAGATGGTGGAAAAAGCTGGGGAAAGGCACATAACGGCATGCCTTCAGACGAAAATGTGGGTAGAATTGGTTTGGCTGTGTCTCATTCTGACCCAAATAAAGTATACGCCCTTATGGACCATCGAAACCGTGGTAAAGACGAAGGAGCCGCTAAAATATTCAGAACTTTAGATGGAGGAAAAAGCTGGGTAAAGACGCATAAGGATGAACAGATGTTCTTCTCAACAATCGGCTGGTACTTTACCGATATTTATGTTAATCCTAAAAATGACGAAGAGATTTTTGGGCTTGGCGTTCGGGTGGCACACAGTACAGATGGCGGAAAGAATTTCGAATACTTAGGTGGTGAGGTCTATCACCTCTTCCCTAGTGCCTCCGATCCTCTTCACCTAGACCATTGTGAAATGTGGATCAATCCATCTAATCCTAACCATATGGCTTTGGCAAACGATGGCGGACTTTATACTTCATATGATAAAGGAAAACACTGGACACATCATAACAATATCCCTGCTGGAGAATTCTATCAAATTGCCTTGAGCAAGGAAGAGCCATATCAGATTTATGCTGGCGCTCAAGATAACGCAACAGCCTATGGACCTGCTCTTGAATATGACCAACGTTATAACAAGGGCTGGCAATACCTGTGGGTTGATGCGTGGAGTGGTGGCGATGGCTGTGTGACTTGCGTTGACCAGGAAGACCCTAACACCGTATACTTCAGCATGCAGAATGGTGCAGCACGAAGAAGAGACATGAGAACAGGTAAATCTGTCTCCATTCGACCAAGGCTACCTAGAGATCATGAAGGAACATTACAATTTAATTTCGTGGCTCCATATTTCATTTCTTCTCATGACCATAGAACGATGTACCATGGCGGAAACTATGTCTTTAAGAGTCAGAACAGAGGCGATTCATGGGAAGTAATCAGTCCTGATTTATCCAATTCCTCAGACCCCGACAAAAAATCTACTGCAGCTGGCGCCATCATAGAATCAGAAATTCAGCCTGGCCTACTCTATTTTGGGTCCGATAAAGGTTCATTTTGGTACACTAAGGACGATGGCAAAACATGGAAAGAAAACTCAAAAGGCCTTCCTAATAACTACATCAGAAGCATTTACCCTTCTCGCTTTAAGGCCTCTCGTGTTTACTTGACGCTTACCGGAATGAATTACGATGACCTTGGACGTTACATCTATGTGTCTGAAGACTATGGCGCTAATTGGAAAGCCTTGGGCAACGACATACCCAACGAAGTAGCCAATGTAATAATCGAAGATCCGAAGAATGAGAACATCCTGTATGTAGGAACAGCACGAGGCGTTTACCTCTCTGTTGACAGCGGGCAATCTTGGTCTTTGATGGGACAAAACTTACCTACGGTGAGTGTAGCAGACCTCAAGATTGATCGCAATAGCATGGACTTAGTGATCGCAACGCACGGCAGAGGTATTTATAAGATGAATCTGAAACCCATTCACAAGATGATTTCCGCGTCCAATAACTCAGTGCAGCTTTTCGCGCTTCCTGAGTTTAGATTACCACGCTTTAGAGACACACATCGTGACCCTGATTATGAATCCCTCAAAAAGACAGCCATTAGCTACTTTCTTCCTAAAGCTGGTAAAGTAAGTTTCAGTATAATGGATAATAAGGATGAAACAATTTGGACGTTTTCGGAGGATGGAAAACAAGGTCTGAATACTTACAGATGGGATTTAATTCTAAAAAAAGCACAAAGCAATCAGCCCTACTTTATCCGATATGATGAGTTTATCAGCCCAGGTAGATACGAACTGGCTTTAACCTCTGACGGGGTCACAACTAAATCTGAGTTTGAAGTAAAGGCGTATTGATGACTTATAAGATGCACTTCACCTCTGCCCAACTTAGTAATGCTTTCAGGGAATCAACCGCGATCAGTGTCTCTCGTAGAGGACGCTGATCATAAGACATGACCTCGAAAGTAATCTTAGCCATATTTTTTTTGCTTTATTTTGATTTCATTGTCTGTTACACCAACGGATTACTTCATCATACTTCCTCGTAATGACAATAGTAGCTCCTCCCAACTCAGCGTGGCGCACACTTTACGTTCAGGAAATTCTCTGGCAGCGGCAAAGGCTAATAAATCTTCATCACTTGTGAGGGATTCAGGACTTTGATCGGACAACTCATTCACCAGCTCATGAAAGAGCTCAATGAACGGCTTAATCTCAACTAAGGTCTTCCCTTCTATCTGCTTCGTCAACACAGCCGTGGATGCCTTTGAAATAGCACAGCCGAAACCATCGAAAGTCGCTTTTTCAATAACATCATCTACTATTTTGAGAGAGACTGTGTATCGGTCGCCACACATGGGATTATAGGCTTCTAGCACATGTGTCGCATCCTCAAGTTTGCCTTGATGACTTGTGTCCTTCGCGTTGACAAGGATATGAGATTGATATAGTGCCTTTATTCGATCGTTCATAACAGGAAGGCTTGGGTTTCTTTAAGCGCTATAATCAAGGCATCGATATCAGCCTTGGTATTGTAAATAGCAAATGAAATTCGGGCAGTAGCCATCAAATTTAACCGGTGCATCAATGGCTGGGCGCAATGATGTCCTGCCCTGATACAGATTCCCTTCTCATTCAAAAAAGTACTTAAATCATGCGCATGAACGCCTTCCATAACAAAGGAAATAACTGGCGCTCTATCGTCAACATCGCCAATCACTTGAATGCCTTCCATTGCTTTAAGTTGTTCCAGCGCATAACCCGTTATGGCTTTTGTGTGAGCACTAATTTCGGCATAACCAATCTCGTTGATAAAATCTACAGCCGCACCTAGACCAATCACACCGGCAATATTGGGTGTGCCAGCCTCATGTTTGTTAGGTGACTGTTGAAAACTGGCTGCCTCAATCGTCACCTCTTTGACTATACCACCTCCATAGCTTAATGGTGCCATTTCTCTTAATCGTTCACGCTTCCCAAACAGAACACCCACTCCTGTAGGTCCATAGATTTTGTGCCCCGAAAAAACCAAAAAATCACAATCCAAAGCCACAACATCTATCTCGGAATGAGCTACAGACTGAGCAGCGTCTATAAACACAGGTACCTCAAAACCTTTAGCAGCCTTAATGATTCTCAATAAGTCGTTTTTGATACCCAATGCGTTTGAAACCCCCGTAACTGCCAATAACTTGACTTTATTAGTTAACAGACTCTCCAAGGCTTCATAGTCTAATTCCCCTGAATCGAGGATGGGAATTACCTTAAGCAAAGCGCCCTTCTCGGTACAGATTTGCTGCCAAGGTATCAAGTTAGCGTGATGCTCCATCTCTGAAATGATTACTACATCTCCTGCATTCAATCTTGGTCTCAAAAATGAGTTGGCCACTTTATTGATCGCGTCTGTAGTTCCAGAAGTGAATACTATTTCATCTACATGAGCAGCATTCAAAAGTCTTTGAACCTTGCCTCTAACTTCATTATAATTTTTCGTGGTTTCAGTCGCTGGCCAGTAAGAGGATCTACCTACTGTTCCATATTCCTTTGCATAGAAGTCTGTGATCCTATCGATTACAGCTAGTGGTTTTTGACAAGTAGCTGCATTGTCTAGGTAAACAAGATCTTGTCCAAGCGGAGTTTTTTGCTTGAATATTGGAAACTGTTGCTTTATGGTTTCTGGGTTAAACATGCTTTGCGTTCCCGTCGGGAACAATTATTAATTGTTAATTCTCAATTCTTCATTCAGAGAACGAAGCAATCTGCCTGTTAATAATGAGATTGCCGCGCTACGCCTGTCTGCCGACCGGCAGGCTCGCAATGACATTAAGGGTGAGCGGAAACCCACACCTCTCCATCTTCAAATACTTCTTTCTTCCAAATCGGGACAGTCTCTTTCAAGGTATCTATCGCATATTGACAAGCTTCAAAAGCCTCTTTTCTGTGGGCTGATGAACAAGCAATGACAACTGCCTCTTCTTGGATCTCAACTAATCCAGTGCGATGATGAATCACCATTTTATGGAGACTCCACTTATCTGTAGCATGATCAGCAATCTTTTGCATTTCTTTTAAAGCCATGGGCTCATAGGCTTCAAATTCCAAATGTTTGACCGCTTTCCCTTTTGTTTGATCTCGTACGGTACCTACGAACACAACGATGCCTCCAGCACCAGGATAGGTCACTGCCTCAGTGCATGCTTTAGAATTAAGCTTATCAACTGTGATGTATATATCCTGCATATCAGCCGCCACTTACAGGTGGAATTAGCACTAGCTCGTCACCGGATTTTAATTCATAACTATCTTCGACATAATCTGCGTTTACCGCAAACCTTAAGGATGAGAGCTTAGAGAACTCTGGATAGATACTGGAGAGTTGTTCTCTAACCGCACTAATGGAATTACCATTATCTAAATCCATGGTCAGTTCCTTTCCTTTGATAATGTCTTTGGCGATACCAAATGCTACAATCCGTATTTTCATGCTTTATTTCTTAAAAAGTACGTCATGTTGAATTCAGTTCAGCACCTTCTTTAAAGTAGATCCTGAAACAAGCCTGCCTATCGGTAGACTGGTTCAGGATGACGACAGCTTAATAAGTATCCATATTATGGTCTATTTCTTTCTGCCAAGCCAAGATACCACCTTTCAAATTGATCAGGTTGTCAAAACCTTCTTTTTTGAGAAGGTCAATAGCGTTTTGACTTCTTCCTCCTGACTTACACATTACTACCACGGGCCGATCGTTAGGGATTTCAAGTACTCTGTCTACCACTTGATTCAAAGGAATCAGCTGGCCTCCAATATTGGCAATATCATATTCGTAGTCCTCCCTGACATCAAGCAAATGAATAGAGTCAGCTTTCTTAAGCTCTTGTAGTTCTTGAACCGTAATTTCATTTTGAATTGCCTCTACAAGATTGCTGCAGAAAGCCTCGTAATCAATCAGCTCGGTGAGAGTTGGGTTGACACCTGACAATGGGTTATCAGGGTTGGCTTGAATGTTTAGGGTTCGGGTAGAGACATCTTGTGCATCGTACAAAAATAGTTTGCCAGATAGTGTTGTACCAATCCCCGTAATAATCTTAATGACTTCGTTGGCTTGCATAGCACCAATAATACCAGGCAAGACGCCCAATACTCCACCCTCACTGCAACTCGGTACCATATCTGGTGGTGGTGGTGAAGGAAACAAATCACGGTAATTAGGTCCTCTTAGACCATTCTCATCTGCGTAATTGAAAACAGAGACTTGACCTTCGAAACGAAAGATTGCCCCATAGACCAGTGGCTTTTCTAAGAAGTAGCAAGCATCATTCACCAAGTACCGAGTGGGTAAATTATCTGAGCCATCTACGACTAAATCATATGCTCCAATGATCTCCATGGCATTCTGAGCAGTAATCGGCTCTTCATAAATCTGAAGCCTAACGTTAGGATTCAATTCCGTTAACTTGTCTTTAGCCACCTGCGCCTTGTTTTTTCCAACTGATTGTTCATTGAACAACACTTGTCGGTGAAGATTTGAGAGACTTACTTCATCAAAATCCATGATACCGATATGGCCAACACCGGCAGCCGCTAAGTATAATAAGTTTGGTGCACCTAGCCCTCCCGCGCCTATCACTAAGACGGAAGCTGCCTTCAGCTTCTGTTGTCCATCAATACCAAAATCAGGTAATATGATTTGACGGTTATACCGGATGAGTTCTTCCTTGCTAAGCATTTAATCGAATAATTCTATATCGCCTAAACTATCGATATCCTTGATGAAACGATCATTGTCAACATTCAGGTTCAATACATTTTCTTGGTTGTCGCGAACGATCTGAGCGCAACCATTAGTGTCTTTATGATTCGACATATCGTCAAAATAGTTTTTACCAAAGATCACTGGGTTAGCCCTTTTCTGATCATACCAAGGCACAAGTATTCGCTGAGTTCCGCCTTCTGACAGAAAACTCTCAATCAAAAAATCATAATCTGCCGTATTTAACCAAGGCATATCGCCAAGACATATCATTATGGCATCACAAGGTTGTGATCTGCTTAATCCTGATTGAATGGAAGAAGTCATACCCAACTCAAAATTATCATTATGTGCAAATTGGTCGTTCAGCCTTAAACTTAGGCTTGACATCACTTGATCCGCATCTCTACCGGTAACAACTGTAATCTGATTAATCTTAGACTTACTCAATCCCCTATAGACTGACTGAATAACAGCTCCTCCATGAAAAGGAAGCAACAGTTTATTGGGGCCGTTCATTCTAGACGACAAACCCGCAGCTAAAAGAATTGCATTGACTTTTGGCATTAGTTGAAGGTAGAGTTTTGGCCATAAAAAAAGGAGCTCGAGGCTCCTTTTTTATAAGTACTGAATGTCTTATTGTGCGTTGTTGTAATAAAATCTTTCGTGAACAATTTGATCACCTTCCCACTTCTGGACGCCTACCTGCTCCATTTGAGCTCTATTTCCATCTTGGAAAGTAACATCCATCATGGTTTCATGCATTACTATACCGTTAGCTTCATCCGAAGTAATACTTTTTACTTCAAGGTTGTGAAACTCCTTCACGTAGTCTAAGAATTCTACTTCATGGGCTCTACATGCTTCTTTACCTTCCCAAGTCCCTCTAGGCTCAGTGATTACTACGTTTGGAGCGTAATATTTGTCAAAAGCTTCGAGCAATTGGCCTTGTCCTAACATCTTGTAAATGTCTGCTGTTCTTTCTTTGTATGTCATGATGATTTAAGTTTATATATGTACATACATTTATTAGCGCTATAAAGTTCAAAAACATTCAAGTTATTTAAAAATCAATATTGACGGATCTGGACAATTGTTCAGAGAATATGTCCCTTGAGAAGCTATGGCAACACCTGGGTAATCTCCTTTAGCACCTTGCATGTCTTGTATGACTTGAAAATGTAGATGAGGTGGCCAGTGAAAGTTCTCATTGTATTCTCCCATGGAGCCCAAGACCTCACCAGCTACAAACTCTTTTCCTACTTGAAGTCCCTCTAAGGATGAACTACTTAAATGACCAAAGAGCGTATGAAAACTTACATTATCAAATTCATGTTCTAGGATAATTACTGGGCCATAATCTCCATGAATCTTTCGATTCGCAAAGGAATGTACTTTACCATCTAGTGGAGCGAATACCTGTGTTCCTGCTATCGCCCAAATGTCTATACCCAAGTGAATTGTCCTAGCTTCCTCACCTTCAAATAGATCACTCCTACTATATAAGGACCTTTCTTCAGCGTAGCCACCTATACCTACTTGCTTCCCCGCTTTATTGATTTGATTGAATACGAAGTCAGTAAAATCTGTCTCACTATTCAAGTCAATGTCCGAAAGAAGCGTGTTATTTTTACTTAGATCGAGTGGTAAATAGTCATCAAACTTCACTACTTGATGCACTTCGATATTCGATTTCTCAACTAAGGATTTCAGGTCCATATACTATGAAAGTTCTTTTATGAGGTTATTCATAAACCTGACACACCATGCTAATTGCTCCTTCGAAACAAACTCGTTTGCTCTATGGGCTTGTGCGATATCACCAGGGCCACAAATAATAGCCTCAAAGCCACCTTCTGCAAACTGTCCTGCTTCTGCCGCATATGACACCGCATCAAGTTCTTCGTACTCAGCCAATCTCTTAGTCAATCTCACAATTTCTTGGTCCTCATGCGTGTCTAGGCCTGGTACGGCTGGGTGAATATTGCCTGTGCTTATCTTAAACCCAGGAAACACTGACCGCAATTCAGTTTCTCGTTCTCTGCAATACGCTTCAAACTCTTCGAAAATTTCTTGAGGCGTCTCGGAAGGAATCGTTCGAACATCCCATGTAAAATTACATTCCTGTGCAATTACATTTGGAGCAATGCCTCCTTCTATTCTACCAATATGAATGGAAGTATGGTTAGGTGTAAACCGATCGTCTGTACGACCCGCACCAATGAGGCTATTCATTTTATTCTCTAACCATAGAACGAGTCGCATTGACTCATGGATAGCGCTAACTTCTTGTTTAATACGACTGCTATGTCCTTCTGATCCAGTTACTTTCGTTTCGAAAATACAGATGCCTTTTTGTCCAACAGTAGGAATCATCATTGAAGGCTCACCAATAATCGCGAATTGAGGCTTCTCGGTATAATATTCATTGATGCCCTTCACCAAGTCTGGTGCAGCAAGGCAACCAATTTCTTCATCATATGAAAAGGCGAAGTAAATTGGTCTTTTCAAGTCAGCTTTCACCATGTCTGGCAAAGCCTCTAAACAACAAGCCGCAAAGCCTTTCATGTCACAAGAACCACGTGCATAGAGTAAGCCATCATTCTTATCCGTTAGGGTGAATGGCTCTGTCGTCCATTCTTGTCCTTCAACAGGTACAACATCCGTGTGACCTGATAAAATCACTCCTCCATCAACTGCTGGACCTATGCGGCAATGCAATGATGCTTTAGTCCCCTCTTCATTTGGAACCAATACACCCTCTACACCATGCTCGGCAAGAAAATCTTTGATCCAGTGGATAATGGAAAGATTACTCTCTCCTCCTAAAACAGGAAATGAAACGAGCTTGGCTAATATTTCTTCTGCCTTCATTACTTCAAATGTTAAATTGTGAGAGGTTAATGTGATTTATGTTAAGTGTATCATTAGTGAGTCATTAAGGGTTTAATCCTTCTTTCATCAGTCAAAATTCTTAATTCAACAATCGTTACGCGGGACCCCAGTCGATAGAGACAGTTATCAATAAAACGATCCATGAGACGACCAATACAACCCCTACTACGGGTATGATAAACCTCAACCACTTGTCAAATGGTATTCGACACATGGCCAACATGGCGATAAGACCACCCAATGTTGGGTTAAATAAGTTCGTAACACCATCGCCAATTTGATAGGCTAAAATAGTCGTTTGTCTTGTAAGCCCTAATAAATCACCCAGTGGGATCATTATAGGAAGTGTAGCTAAAGCCTGTCCACTTCCAGAAGGAATAAAGAAGTTGATCACCGATTGCGCAGCTGACATGGCTACTGCAGCAGCATATAATGGTAGTTGAGCTAAACCTTGCGACAGATAATAAGCAATGCTATCGGAGATATTACCCATCTCCATTGCTACTTTAATCGATGTTGCAAAACCAACCATAAAAGCACCTGGTGCTACAACAGAGACTGAATTAAGCGCAGTTTCACTAATTGTTCGGCCACTCATCCCTCCTGCAATACCAGCCGCGATTGATATCATAAGGAAGATGGCAGATATTTCATCGATGAACCAATGATATTCAAATACACCAAAGAGCATCACTCCCATTCCACCAACAAAAATTGCCATGATCAACCAGTTATTGGCGGACATCCGATACAACTCTAGTGGCTTGGAAAGCTCAAATCCTTTGGTGTCAATACCCAAGGAAAGGCTTCTTTCAGGGTTCTTTATAATACGCTTAAAGTATCTAATATTGAAATAAGCCAATATTGACAATGCACTGAGACACAGAATAGACCTTATCAACCAGCCAGAATACATGGGCATTTCGGCAATCGTATGGCCCGTTCCAACTGTATAAGGATTGAATGGTGATAAACCGAAACCAACTGTCACTCCGCCCACTGAGATGGCAGCTGCCAGCATTAAATCACCACCAATCGCAAGACTGGTAATGGCAGCAATCGGTATTAGGGCTATGTTATTCTCGTAACCCACGAAGACCCCGAGCATACCGAAGATAAAGGTCATGAGAATAACGACTAAATACCTTCTCTCTAGTCCTAAATACTTCATGAAAGTGCCTACGGCATTCTCTATCATGCCAGAACGCTCTAAAATGCCAAACATTATACCACTCGACAATACCACAAAAATGATGGATATGGCAGATGCAAATCCTCCTGGTATTGCCAAAAAGGTATCGAGAAACGAAAGTGGCGTTTGTTCAATGGCCTTGTAGGAATCAGGAATGACTCGCTGACGTCCATCAACGAGTTCTCTCTCAAAATTTCCTGCAGGAATAATATAGCTAAGTATTGCAGTGAGTATAATAATAGCGAACAGCATCACAATTGGATGCGGAATTCGCTGATACCATTTTTTAGACACTGCTTCTAACACTAGTTTTCTTTAAGTGCTTCAAACTCCTTCTTGATCTCTTGGAATTTCGTTTTTAGCTCCTCAAATCTATCATAAGCATCTTTACCTGGCTGTTGGTCAGCTCTACCGATCGTGCTGTTCAAATAACCTGTTTGAGAACTAAGCATAGGCTGCATATAAGTACCTGGTGAAGTGACTAATTGATAGTAAACCCCATCAAGCGCCTCTTTCTTCCTTTGCTCCTTTTTGCTTCCTTGCTCTTGGTTCAAGGAATTGTTAAGTGCTTTTCTTTCGTCATCAATGGTTTTCACTAGCTGATCCACTTCACTTTGGAATTCACGTACCGCCAAAGCAAGCGCCTCTTGCATTTTAACATCAGCATCGTTCACCAAAGTAGCTCTTGGATCTAAACTCACATTGAATTCCTGCTCAAGTACTTGGTTTCCTACAGTCAACCTAGCTTTATAAGCTCCTGTTGAAACCATAGGTCCATTACCTAAATAAGACCTGTTAGGATTAGCACTCCATCCGCCATGATGCCTCATATTCCAGTTAAAGCGATTGATTCCTGCCTTATTAGGTAGTCCGCCTGATGCAGGAGCATTGCTAAAACCTGTTGACATATCTACGTCTGTATTGACAGCAGGCTCCGACTTTCCACTAACAAATGATCGTACTACCTTGCCCGAAGTTGATAGGATATCAAGCCTAACCTCTTGCTTATCGTCAGCGATATAATATTCTAGGTTAGCACCCGGCTGTGGACTTTGACGGCTATTCATTCTAAATCGAATAGCGTCTTTCGTGTCGAATAAGTAAGCTGATTGCTGAACAGCTTCGTTTAAGCTTCGAATGCTTGAGATATTATCGAGTATCCAGAATCCTCTACCCATTGTTGACATCACTAAGTCATCCTGATGGATCTTGATGTCTGTGATCGGTGTAACTGGAAGGTTATTATTGAAAGCGTTCCAAGTTTCTCCATCATTCAATGAGATGAATAAGCCGAACTCAGTCCCAGCGTAAAGTACGCCTTCTTTATTTGGATCTTCTCTAACTACGCGTGTAGGGTAATCAGCAGGTAAACCATTATTCCCTGTAGTTATCAACTCCCAAGTCTTTCCATAATCCATTGTCTTATAGATATATGGGGCATAATCATTCAATTGATATCTTAATATGGCCACATATGCTTTTGCAGGGTTGTGAACCGAAGGTTCTACTGCATCTACTCTACCGCCAATTGGCATATCTGGAGTTACTCGGTCCCAAGTAGCCCCACCATCTTTGGTGACATGCACTGGTCCATCGTTTGCACCTACCCAGATTAAACCCTCTTTAATTTTTGACTCCTGAATTGCGTAAATCGTACTGAAATATTCTTCACCCGTAACGTCTCTTGTAATTGGAGCCCCTGGCACCACTTGGAACTCATCATCAAACGCAGTCAAATCAGGAGAAATGATTTGCCAAGTCTTACCGTCATCCATTGTCTTATGTACATACTGAGAAGTATGATAGACAACATTAGGGTTATGCGGAGATACATGTATAGGTGCAACACGTTGAAATCTAAATTTCAAATCCTTAGGATTATGTCCATAGATATTCATTGCCCCGACATTGTATTGCATTTCTTGACCTGTTCGTTTATCAAAAGTCCCAAAATTACCTTTACAGTTAGAATACACAATATTTGGATTGCCCGGTTTAGGTACCGCAGGTCCTGTTTCGCACCCACCTACTCCAAATATTGTTTGAGCTGCACTGCCAGTTTGCATACTCGGTACCGCTATAGTAGAATTATCTTGTTGCCCTGCATATAGCCAATACGGTGTTTGATCATCTACATCTACTTGATAAAGTTCTGCCGTTGGCTGATTGGATTGCGTAGACCATGATTTACCGTTATTCAAAGTCACATTGGCACCACCGTCATTTGCCTGTACCCAGATTGATGTATCGTTTGGATTGATCCAGATGTCATGGTTATCACCGTGCGGTGTTCTCTCCGTACTCCATGACTTACCACCATCGGAAGACTTCAAAAACCTTAATGCACTATTGTAGACTACATTTTCATTCTTTGGATTGGCATAAATGTTTGTGTAATAAAACGGTCTGTTTGTTAGGTTAGAATTGTCAGAAACGAATTCCCAACTTGCTCCACGATCGTCTGAACGATAAAGTCCTCCTTGATCATCAGAAGCCTCAATATTTGCATAAACAACATCTGGATTCGCTGGAGATACTGCAAAATCAATTTTACCAATTAGATTGGTAGGTAAACCGTTAGTAAGTTTCACCCAGTTAGTACCTCCATCAGTAGATTTATAGACTCCACCTTCACTAGAACCCGAAATGATGGTCCAAGGCTTTCTTTCACCTCTCCAGGCACCTGCATAAATCGTATTTGGATCATCTGGTGCAAACTCCAAATCAGAGAAACCAATACTGTCAGAGTGGTATAAAATTTTATCCCAAGAGGCACCGCCATCGGTTGTCTTGTATATTCCTCGATCTTCGTTTCGACCAAAGGCTTGGCCAATTGCTGCTACATAAACAACATCAGGATTGTCAGGGTGGATTTCAACAGCACCAATCTGTCCAGTATTCTTTAAACCAACAAATTCCCACTCTTTACCAGCGTCAGCTGATTTATAAACTCCTTTTCCTGTAATCACATTAGAACGAATACCATCGGAACCTGTTCCTACATAAAGGATGTCTGGTTGCTTTTGATATACTGCAATCGCACCAATTGAAGGCGTTGAAAAATAGCCATCAGAGATATTATTCCATGAAATACCGTAGTCATCGGTTTTCCAGACGCCACCACCGGTAGCTCCCATATAAAAAATAGATGGTTGGCTTACAACACCCATTACGGCAGTTACTCTACCGCCACGGTCAGGGCCAACATTTCTAAATTCATAAGACTTAAGTAATTCGCTCACATCTTGACCAAGAACGGGCAGACATAGAAATGTGAGTAAGGCGATTTTAAAGAGACTTCTCTTTGACATGTGGATGAGGTTCAAAGTTGATTTATATTAAAGTGGAAGATAGTATAAAACCTGTAAAAATGACTGAGTGATTTCTTTGAATGGAAAGTGTCTTATACGGACGCTCTACCAGCGATAAATCCAGTGGTCCATGCAGCTTGAAAATTGAAACCTCCTGTAACACCATCTACATCTAAAACTTCTCCTGCAAAATGAAGCCCTGGGCAAACTCTACTCTCCATAGTTTTGAAGTCTACATTAGACAAACTTACTCCTCCGCAGGTAACAAACTCTTCCTTAAAAGTAGTTTTCCCGGCAACCGAATATTCATCATTCAATAGAGTATTAACAAGCTTGTTAATACCTTTTTTGCCCAATTCAGACCATAATTTCTCCAAAGAAAGCCCTACTTTTTCTAGCAGGTGTTCCCAAAGCCTTTGTGGCATATCAAATGGGTTCTTATTGCGTAGCATCCGCTTTCCGAATTCACTAATTACACCATCGATAGTTTGCCTTAAGTCGTTCTCTTTCACTTCACCCAGCCAGTTTACGTGGGCAATAAAATGATAGCCCATGTCACTTAATGTCCTTGCACCCCAAGCCGAAGTCTTCAATATTGCTGGACCACTCATGCCCCAGTGCGTGATCAAAAGTGGGCCAGATTGCACCAACTTGGTCCCTTGAACTCTAACACTTGCATTCGGCACAGAAAGCCCCATCAATTCCTTTATAGGCTCTTTCGGCATATTAAAAGTAAATAATGAAGGGACAGGGGAAATGATCCCATGACCTAAAGCCTTCAACCAATCGAATCCTTCTTCTTTTGGACTACCCCCTGAAGCGACTATTACTTTATCGAAAGTCTCGACTCCAGTTTTCAATGTAAGGTCAAAACCTGATGTTAGTTTTTCAATTTGAAGTACAGCAGTACTCAAAGCAATACGAACCCCAAGCTTCTTAGTCTCAGACATCAAACAATCGATAATCGTTTGTGAGTCGTTGGTCGTTGGAAACATTCGATTATCCTCCTCAACTTTTAATTCGACCCCACGAGATTCAAACCAATCAACTGTGTCTTGGGTATTGAATTCGTCAAATGCTTTTCTGAGTTGCTTACCTCCTCTTGGATAAAACTTAGCCAATTCGGAAGACTGAAAGCATGCATGTGTCACATTACACCGGCCACCACCAGAAACTTTTACTTTGGCTAAAAGCTTACTCGTCTTTTCAAAAATAATAACCTCACTAGATGGTGAGTGCTCTTTGGCTGAAATGGCTGCAAAGAAACCAGCAGCCCCTCCGCCAATAATAGCAATTTTTTCTGGCATATGGCTACGAATGTAAACAGTGAGTGGTGTATATCAAACCATTCGAGATTGATGGCTTACTAAATAGCCAACCAAAAGATAATGTCAACCCTTCGGTTCCTTCTCCGCCCTTCCCAAGTACGGTTATCATGGATGGGATTAAAAAGACCAAAGTCTCTTTTTTCAATCACCTCTTTCTTCACGTTTTCATTCAACAAGAGCTCTTCAATTACCGAATCACTTCGCATTTCACTTAACCATTCATTGTATTCTTTACCCCCAACATTATCAGTGTGGCTATGAACCGTTATCACAAAATTATAGACGTTTGGAATTGAATCTAGGAATTGCTCTAAATTCTCTGCTTGACGCCTACTTACAAAGAAGCTTCCACCGCCAAAATAAATACTCAGCACATGCGAAGGTTCACCAGATGATTGAGCTTTCACATCTGAAAAAGACAAAATTGTCAAACCTACAAGTATAACAAATACACGCATTTAGCTTTAATTTACATGAATAGAACGAATTATGAGTTTTACTGTTTAGTAAAAATTATCTATTCTCTGTATTAACTTGATAAATGGGTTGTTTATATGGCATCTAAAAAGCTGATAGTGATCATGGGAATTACGGGTTCTGGTAAGTCTACAGTGGGTAAATCATTATCGGAGCATCTCGGAATCCCTTTTTTGGATGCTGATGATTTCCATCCGCAGGAAAACATCAAAAAAATGTCAAGAGGAATTCCTTTGGATGATGATGACAGGTGGCCTTGGCTAGCTGCCATTGTTGAATATGTAATGCAGGCACATCGAAATGAATTTATCTTAGCTTGTTCTGCCTTGAAACAATCCTATAGAGATTATTTAGGTCAAAGGCTTAACAATAAGTACTTGTTCCTAGAGCTTAGCGAAGAAGCAGCAGTAAATAGACTGAATCAAAGAAAGAGTCACTTTATGCCGAAGACTCTCGTTAAATCACAACTCGAGACGCTTGAACTTCCTCTAGATGCCATCACAATAAAAGCAGACCACAGCATTGAGAAAATAGTGACAGATGCAGCATCTCATTTCGCAGATTTCATATAATTAAGTAGCTTCTAAGCGAATTAGAAACGCTATGAATGAATTACAATTAGTCTTTGCCATCCTATCCGGCATTGCCATCCTCCTATTATTTATTATCAGGCTGAAGCTCAATGCATTCCTAAGTCTATTAATCGCTAGTATCTGGGTTGGCCTTGTCGGTGGTCTCTCGGGCGAAGTGATCTTGGACTCGATCTCTACTGGAATGGGTAATACATTGGCCTTTGTCGCCACCATTGTCGGTCTGGGAGCTATATTCGGAGCCATACTAGAACATTCAGGAGGAGCTCAAGCCTTGGCAAAATACCTTTTAAAGAAAGGTGGCGAGACAAAGTCAAGATTAGCCCTTTTAGTAACTGGCTTTATCGTTTCCATTCCAGTCTTCTTCGATGTAGGGATCATTATTCTGTTTCCTATTGTAAAGGCACTTTCCGCTAAAAGCGGCAAGAATGTTTTGTATTACGCCCTACCATTGCTAACTGGATTGGCTGTTACGCATAGCTTTATTCCGCCAACCCCCGGCCCTGTTGCCGTAGCAGATATTCTTAATGTCGACTTAGGCTATGCGATTGTCGTTGGTAGCCTCATTGGACTTCCAATCGCCTTATTATGTGGTCTTTACCTTTGCAAATTTATTACGCCTAAAGAAGCCACACAAATCGAGGTACAAGAAGAGTCACCTGCTTCTGTAGACGATAACCTTGTAAAAACGATATTCTTTGTATTAGGACTGCCCATCGGCCTTATTCTTAGTGGTTCCTTACTGAAAACACTTGCGGGTGAAGAAGTTATTACCAACGGAATACTGATAGAGGTAATGAGTTTTATTGGTCATCCATTTGTTTCTCTATTGATTGGAACGCTCTTGGCCTTGTACTTCCTCGGAACGAAGCGTGGTACTACAAAAGAAGAACTCTTTGACGTTGCCAATCGCTCACTTGGACCAGCTGGTTCAATCATCTTGATCACAGGTGCTGGAGGTGTCTTAAAACAAGTGATGATCAATACTGGTATTGGCGACATGATTGCCAGTACCATGCAGTCTGGAACAGTGTCAATCATCCTGCTTGCCTATTTAGTAGCTGTATTAGTCAGGGTGATGCAAGGGTCCGCCACCGTAGCCATGTTGACAGCTGCTGGAATTGTAGCCGCAGTAATTCCGGGTATGGATTTGAGTATGCTAGACAAAACACTCATTATGATGGCGATTGCAGCAGGCTCAATAGTATTATCTCATGTAAATGATAGTGGCTTTTGGTTAGTCAACCGATACTTGGGTCATTCGGTCCAGCAAACACTAAGGTCTTGGACCATTCAATCCAGTATGATCTCAGTATCTAGTTTTATATTAATCTTCGTTGTTTATCAAGTGCTTTAATTACCATTCGGTATGAAAAATACCTTCTCGATCAATACGCTCATATGTATGTGAACCGAAATGATCACGTTGTGCTTGGACCAAGTTCATTGGTAATCGGCTAGATTTAAACGCATTGAAGTAATTCAAGCCGGCACACATCGCTGATAGCGGTATGCCATTTTGCATGGCCATTGATACTACAGCAGAAGTATTATTGATTAACGGTTTTACCTCGTTGGCAAATTCTTCGTCTAGCAAGAGGTTAGATAGTTCTGGGTTACGATTGAATGCTTTTCGCATTTTCTCCAAAAGACCTGACCTTATGATACAACCGCCTCTCCATATTTTAGAGATGACTTCCATATCTAATGCATAACCATACTCTTTAGAAGCTGCCGCAAGCTGCTGCATGCCCTGAGCATAAGTCATAATAAAGTTGAAATACAATGCTTCTTCAACTTGATCCACTGTCAAACCGCTGTTGGAAGCATTGAGACTTCCATACAGTGTTTCAGCTTCTTGTCGTTGATCTTTCAAGGAAGAAATTTCTCTCATACTTACAGAAACGTCTATGGTAGGAATCGGAATCCCTAGATCCATTGCGTTTTGAGATGTCCATTTACCAGTACCCTTTTGCTTCCCTTTATCAAGTATAACATCGATAATATCGGCTCCAGTGAGGTTATCTTTTTGAGCAAAAATCTCAGAAGTAATTTCGACTAAAAATGACTGTAATCTTCCGCCATTCCATGTGGTAAATGTTTTCTGGAGCTCATCGTTAGAAAACCCGAGTCCTCTTTTCATCAAATCATAGGCTTCAGCAATCAATTGCATCATGCCGTACTCGATACCATTGTGTACCATTTTGACATAGTTGCCAGCCGAACCATTTCCCAAATGAGCCACACAAGGCTCTCCATTCACCTTAGCTGATGCTGCTTCGAAGATAGGCTTGATGAACTGATAAGCTTCCTTGTCGCCACCAGGCATTATACTAGGCCCTCTGCGAGCGCCTTTTGCACCACCCGACACACCAGCACCAAAAAAGTGAATATGGTCTTTAGACAGTTCTTCGAATCGTCTATTGGTGTCGGTGTAGAAAGAGTTACCACCATCGATAATGATGTCTCCTTCTGATAAATGAGGTTTCAGGTCGTTGATGACAGCATCAACAGGCTTGCCTGCAGGTACAAGCAGCATGATTTTTCTAGGTGAAGCTAGTTTGTCTATAAACTCAAGTTTATCTTGGGTGGCATGAACTACTCTTCCTTCACCTTCAGCTAATAAGGAACTGACTTTTTCTTGATCTAAGTCTAAGCCGATGGCCGAAAAATTATTATCAGCAACATTTAGGATAAAATTCCTTCCCATTACTCCCAATCCAACTAAACCAAAATCAAATTTTATATCTGTCATTATGTAATAATTATAGCTGTTAAAACCATTTTGAATCGAATCAGGCAATCATTAAAATTTAATTCGACCTTAAAGCATTCTAGACTTCTATCATTCAAGGCCATTCATTAGTTTTGGGAACTATTTCAAGGCGATTTGATTTAAGTCTATGCAAAGAAAGCAAGCTAGATCGACCAAAAAAAATAAATGAAAAAAACTGACAATCAGGCCCTCGTAATTTTTGGTGCATCAGGAGATCTAACTGAGAGGAAACTCATCCCTTCGGTCTTTAATCTTTTCTGTGGAGGTTTTTTACCAGAAAATTACGCTGTTGTCGGTGTAAGCAGATCTGTCTATACCGATGAAGAATATCGTCAAAAAGTAGTTTTTGAAAACGAGCACCTTAAAAACAAGAAAGCTGCCACTCCTGAAAAGCTGAAGGCCTTTGCAGAACTGGTCTTTTATCAGTCAGTAAATACAAAAGAAATAAGCGCTTATAGCGCGCTAAAGGAAAGACTAGATCAACTCGACAAACAAAAGTCTTGCGCCAATAATTACATTTTCTATTTAGCCACCCCTCCTAGTCTTTATCAGACGATCGCTAAAGGACTTGCCGATTCAGGCCTCAATAATCAAGAAAATGGCTGGAGTAGATTGATTGTAGAAAAACCATTCGGATATGATTTAGATTCCGCAAAAAAATTAAACAAAGATCTCCTTTCAAATTTTGTGGAAGAACAAATTTATAGGATAGATCATTACCTAGGCAAGGAGACTGTACAGAACATGTTTGTCACCCGCTTTGCTAACAGTATTTTCGAGCCATTATGGAATAGAAATTATATTCACCGAATTGAAGTGACTGCTGCTGAACATGTGGGAGTTGAAAAAAGGGGTGGGTATTATGATCCATCTGGTGCTTTAAGAGATATGATACAAAACCATCTGCTTCAGCTAGTTGCACTTGTTGCGATGGAACCTCCTGTGAAATCTGATGCTGAGTCAATCCGAAATGAAAAGCTAAAGGTTTTTCAAAGCCTCAGGCCCTATACAGAGTCAGACGTCAAGAAAAATGTCATCAGAGGTCAGTATTCAAATTCTACCGTAAGAGGTGAATCTGTTGATGGTTATAGGGAAGAAGATGATGTAAGTGCTGAATCTAAAACGGAGACTTACGTGGCCATGAAGTTCTTTATAGATAACTGGCGATGGGCTGGTGTTCCATTCTATATAAGAACTGGAAAGAGAATGCCAACAAGGGTTACAGAGGTGGTCATACACTTTAAACCAAATCATCACCACCTCTTTGCCCACGACTCTACCTTGGCCAACCAGCAAAATGTCTTGGTTATCCGTATTCAACCGAATGAAGGAATTTTACTCAAGTTTGACATGAAAATCCCTGGAGCCGGTTTTAATACAGAGCAGGTAAATATGGATTTCAAATACGATGAGTTAACCAATGTTTACGTGCCAGATGCCTACGAAAGACTCATACTGGACTGTATGCAAGGAGACGCTACCCTTTATGCACGTGGCGACAGTACTGAAGCTGCTTGGGAATTTATAGATCCAATTCTCAAAGCGTGGGAAGCAGATCAAAACATCCCTGTATATGGTTACCCTGCAGGAACTTGGGGGCCTGAAAATGCTGATAATCTAATTGAAGGTAAGAATATGAACTGGAGATACCCATGCTCCAATCTGGCCGATGATGGTATTTACTGCGAATTATAAAATGGAAAAAAGAATATTTGACACTCCACAGGCAACTGCCAGAGGTTTTGCCGAGCACTTCCTTAAGCTACATAAAGAGAATGATAAGCTCTCGATAGCCCTTTCAGGGGGTTCAACGCCTAAAATACTTTTCGATTTATTGGCTTCAGAATTCAAGGCAGACTTCGATTGGAGTAAGATTCATCTCTACTGGGGTGACGAACGCTGTGTACCTCCCACAGATGACGACAGTAATTACAAAATGACTGTGGATCATTTGATTTCGGAAATCGACATACCATCTTCAAACGTTCATCGCGTATTAGGAGAGAATGATCCCGAGGGCGAAGCTATCCGCTATGGAGAAAAACTTGCCAACGACCTTTCAGAACAAGTAGGACTACCTGTTTTTGACATTGTGTTACTAGGTATTGGTGGAGATGGTCATACGGCTTCAATCTTTCCGCATGAGATGGGATTGATGACTGACAAAAGAGTATGTGTAATAGGCACAAACCCTGACTCTGGACAAAAGAGAGTTACTTTAACGGGCCCTGTAATCAATAATGCAAAAGTGATATGCTTCCTAGCTACAGGTAATGGTAAAGCAGAAAAAATTGATGAGATCTTTAATAAGAAAGATAATTATTTAGCCTATCCTGCTTCGCACATCCACCCTACTCATGGAAACCTCTTTTGGTACTTAGATCGTGAAGCAGTAAAGAAAATAAAATAATAACATACATAATATATATATTAACATTTATCAATATATAATATGAAGCTTTCTGAAGTCAAATCGCAACTTTCCCAACTAGGGACACTCAAATTTCAGTTGCCTGACGGCAACATAGTACCCTCCCACTTTCACGTTACTGAGGTTGGTATGATCTCTAAGCACTTCATTGATTGTGGTGGAACCATTCGCGAAGAGAAACTCGTGAACTTTCAATTGTGGTCTTCTACAGATGTGGATCACCGTTTACAACCCACTAAGCTTAAAGACATTATTGCCTTATCCGAGAAATTGCTCGACATGGGTGATTATGAAGTGGAAGTCGAATATCAAGGGCCTCAGACGATTTCAAAATTTTCTTTAGGATTCGATGGTAGTCATTTCAACTTGATCAACAAGCAAACCGATTGCTTAGCGCCTGATAAGTGTGGTATCCCTGACCAAAAACCAAGACTCAAACTAAAGGATGTACAAATGACAAGTGCCGGTTGCGATCCGAATTCTGGTTGTTGTTAATACTACTACTCCATGCTATCAAAGCTTCAACAAACTATTGCTAAGGTTCAGCTCATTGAAATAGCTGATGCGAGGAAACCCATTCTTGATGTCTTTGTTGAATACTGTCAACAACAAATTGATTCAAAAAAGGAGTTAAAGCTTAATTTCATTTGTACACATAACTCTCGAAGAAGTCAGCTATCACAAGTATGGGCAAAAGTAGCTGCATACACTCATGGCATATCCTTGGCAGCATATTCAGGCGGTGTAGAAGTCACGGCCTTCAACGAAAGAGCGATAGACTCACTCGTTCGATCGGGATTTCAAGTCTCTTCCAAGGGTAATGAAAATCCACATTATCACATTACTTATAGCATCGATTCCCCTCCTATCCTTGCCTTCTCTAAGCATTATCATAGTGAAGTCAATCCCATTGATGACTTTGCTGCAATAATGACTTGCTCAGACGCTGATCAGAATTGCCCATTCATTCCAGGAGCTTCGGCACGCATTCCATTACGCTACGAAGACCCAAAGGCTTTTGATGATACCCCTCAAGAGACTGAGATGTACGATAATAGGTCTTTGCAGATTGCTTCAGAGATGTTTTATGTATTCAAGCAACTCTAAGTCAATCTTTGACTAACTATTCTTCTTTATGGATTGAGACCTTAGATTCAATGTTACTCCGGCAGCAATCTATATAGTCCTTTGCCTTCCACACCTACATAGAGATAGCCATCATTTCCCATTTCGACATTTCTTACACGACCAATACCTTCAGCTATTTTCTCTTCTTTAACGACCTGGTTGTCTTTAATCACTAAACGGACTAAGTAGGCAAACTTCAGCGAGCCAACAATTAGATTACCGTCCCATCCTTCATATTTTGAATTGGCAACGAAAGTCATTCCGCAAGGCGCAATTGAAGGCACCCAATAAGTAACTGGTTGTTCCATACCTTCTCTGGATGTTTCATCTGTGATTTGGCTACCGTTATAATTGATGCCATAAGTGATAATAGGCCAACCGTAATTCTTACCCGCTCCAATGATATTCACTTCGTCTCCACCTTGTGGACCATGCTCATGCGTCCATATTTCACCGGTAGTAGGGTTCTTTGCCATACCCTGAGGGTTTCTATGACCATAAGAATAAACGGCTTCTTTGGCCTCACTGACACCTACGAAAGGATTGTCACCAGGGATTCTACCATCATCATGTAGCCGATAAACTTTCCCGCCATCTCTTGTTATGTCCTGTGGGTTATTGTCTCTATTACCACGATCGCCTATGGAGAAATACACATAGCCGTCATTATCAAAAGCAATACGACTACCGAAATGCTGGCCTGCTGTGGTATTAGGCGAGCCTTTATATAATACTGCATGGTTCTCGAAGCCTGTTCCGTTCCATTGTGCTCTTGAAAGGGCCGTCATAGCACCGTTTCCTTCACCTTCAGCACTAGCAAAGGTGAAATACACCCATTGATTATTGGCGAAATCTGGATGAAGCTCGATGTCTAACAAACCGCCTTGTCCTCTAGAGATACTTTGAGGACCACCAGTAACATCCTTGTTGATTACCTGTCCATTTGAAATGCGCACTATACTCCCACTTTTTTCAGTCACTAGGATATCTCCATCAGGTAAAAAAGTCATTCCCCAAGGATTAGTTATTTGGTCTGTCACCAATTCAGGTGTTACGCTTGCTGTTTCATTTTGAACCTCAATGAGGCTGCCTTCCACATCGCAGGCAAGGAAACCTAGAATGCTTAAGAAAGAGAGGATGATTTGGAATCTCATAAGGTTTAATTTTAAGTGAAGCTTCTTAAGATAACTCATCAATTCGAGTGTGAGCCTATTAAAGCATAGTTCAATATCGGAAATATCTTTTAAGTGGACATTCCTTATATTGTGTTTGATGAAAAATTTAATCCTATCCCTCACCCTAATCATTCCTTTGACCATGTCTGCTCAAAACGATTTTAGTATTCATGATTATGCAGATTTCCTCAGGTATGAAGAGGCGAACAAGGCTTTAGGACCACCTTCCGCAGACGAGAAACGTGTTGTTTTCATGGGTAACTCCATCACTGAGGCTTGGGTAAACTATAGTCCAGACTTCTTTTCTGACAATAACTACATCGGACGCGGTATTAGTGGACAAGTAACACATCAGATGTTAATCAGGTTTAGAGCAGATGTAATCGCACTTAAACCGAAGCTGGTAGTCATTTTGGCTGGCACGAATGATATTGCTCAGAACTCTGGCCCTGTTTCTCTAGAGGAGGTGGCGGACAACATCAAGAGTATGGCAGAAATGGCCCTTCGGAACAACATTAATGTGATCATTTGTTCTGTTTTGCCTGCAAAAGATTATCCATGGAAACCCGGAATGAATCCATTGAATAAAATACCTAAACTAAACTCCATGATTAAGGAGTATGCTATCGTAAATGATTTGTCTTATGTAGACTTTTTCGAAGTAATGGACAATGGAAAAGGTGGTATGAAGGTACCTGAGCACACTACCGAAAATGACTTGGTTCATCCTAATAAAGCCGGATACATAGTCATGGAAGCTTTGATTCACGGAGCAATCCAAGCTGTTCTTAAGTCGAACTAAGTGGGGATGCTCTATTAACAGCGTAAATTCTAACGCCCTCTTGCTTACCTCTAAGCAACTCCTCACCCATCAATTCGAAATTGCAGGAACCATTTGTCTGTAATTCTGAGTGAATAAACTCTGAGATAAGCAGCGTTTTCTTGAATTCATTACACTTCTCTTGAATGCGAGCAGCTATGTTCATGGTATCTCCGTGATAGGCAATCTCTCTCTTAATCTCTCCCACCTCAGCGGTAGTGACCTCCCCAAAATGCAACCCGGCTTTAAAACTAGGTTTAACACCATATTTGTTAAAGTAAAAATCAGCTCGGTTCTTTAACTGATCTTCAAAAACCCAAAATGCTTTTAGGCATTTGGTGTAGTCTATATTCTTTCTTGGAGTTTTTTCACTCCTAATACTGGTTTCATTATTCATCTATATTAGTCGTTCTAATAGAGACACCCGCTACTTCTTACAAGCAATCTTGAATAATGACTTTGCCATAAAATACAACAGCATCGATCAGGATAATTCATTTCATGAACTTTACGATACCTTCAATAAGGTGAATGATAAATTCATGGAAAGCACACAGTCGGATGCTTCCCAATATCAGTACATGATCACGCTGATCAATCAGTTACAAATTAGCGTTTTGGCTTACGATGAAAAAGATAGAATCCACTTAACAAATAAGGCATTCTTGGATCTTTTGGGCCACAAGAGCCTACTGAACCTAGAAAGTATTAAAAGTGAGAATCAATCACTTTACCATCAGATCAAGACCATTAAAAATGGTGAAAACATAGTCCTTAAGACGACTATCAATAACGAAGTAAAGCGACTATCGATTGCTGCGTCTAGTTTCAAACTACGAAGTAAACACTACAAATTAATCTCTTTACAAGACATCAATGCCGAGCTGGATCAAAATGAAATGGAAGCTTGGCAGAAGCTCATTCGTGTATTAACGCATGAGATTATGAACTCTGTAGCTCCTATCACGTCCTTGTCTTCTACAATGAAGCATATCGTTCAGCAAGGAGATCTTGAAGGTGAGAAAAGAGCCAGCCTCGAAGAAGGATTAGATGCCATAGAAGCGCGAAGTCAAGGTTTGATGAATTTTACTGAAGCTTATAGAGCACTTACTAGAGTCCCTTTACCAAATATTAAGAAAGTAGCTGGTCAAAACTTCTTCCAGCGTATCTCCTCTTTGTTCCTGCCAACTTTGAATGGATCCCAAATCACATGGCAAATGGATATTCCTACAGGGCAGTTTGAACTTCTAATTGATCCTGATCTAATGGAGCAGGTCCTTATCAACTTATTAAAAAATGCGAAAGAAGCCGTTAATCAAGAAACAGGAATAATTATTATGGCTTACACCTTTAGCAATGACAAAGACTATTCAATCATTACCGTTACCGACAATGGTTATGGAATACCAGAAGACATAACTGAGAAAATTTTTATCCCTTTTTATACTACAAAACCTGAAGGTTCAGGCATTGGCCTTAGCTTAACCAAGCAGATCATTTAATCTCATAAAGGAGAGATATCCTTTAATACCTCGCAAGAAGGGACTTCATTTACCCTCAATTTTTAGCTTCTTTATTGCTTTTAATTACTTTTGAGGAAAATTCAATTTCTATGAAGGGCATCTCAAGAACGGCTTTAATACTCATAATCATTATCGCCAACATCGCTATTGACCAAGTGACAAAGAAGATGACTAGGGATCAGATAGAATACAATGAGACCATTGAAGTCATTGGAGACTATTTGATTCTGACGAAAGTTGAAAACGAAGGCGCCTTTCTAGGCATGGGATCATCCCTATCCCCTACGTTAAGAACAATTCTTTTGCTCATTTTACCTTCAGGCGTCATGCTCGCTTTGTTTGTTTACTTGATTAGAGACAAGGGAATCACGCGACTCAGCATGATTGCGCTATCGTTTATTGTTGGTGGAGGCATCGGAAACATCTATGACCGTATCGTGTATGGTTCGGTGACCGATATGGTTTTCATTGACCTTCAGTTTGCTCATACGGGTATTTTCAACCTTGCTGATGTATCCGTAATGATCGGTACAGGAATCATTTTAATAGAGCAATTCCTACCTAAGAAAAAGGAAGAAATAGAACCTGCCTAATACACATTCGTTGTTATGGTTTAAAAAATATTTAAGGCGAAAATTTCAATAGACACCTTAATTACCTTCTAGCAGAAGATTATCTATATCCCGATCTGTTTTAGTAAATTGTCTCTATTAATTCTTTCAACGAGTCAAGAACCAAAAACGACCATGAGATACTTTTTAAGCTTAGCACTTTTAGTGATTTCACTTACCGCGTTCTCTCAAAAGACAATTGCACTTGGAGACAAAACATCACCGCAAGCTACCTTATCAGATGTGGCTTGGATAACTGGCAGTTGGGAAGGCGAAGCCTTTGGCGGACAGGTTCAGGAAGTTTGGGCCCCACCATTGGGCGATTCGATGATGTGTGCATTCAAACTTGTCGTTGACGGTAAAGTTGAGTTTTACGAGCTTTGTCAAATTAGAGAAGAAAGTGGAAGCCTTGTTTTAAGACTCAAACACTTTAACGGTGATCTTAAAGGATGGGAAGAAAAGGATGAAACAGTTGATTTCAAACTAGTCAAGGTTGAAAAAGACATTGTGTATTTTGATGGTTTCACCGTTGAAAGAGTCTCTAAAGACAAAATCAATATGCATGTTATGATTGGTGAGGCTGGCGAGGAAAGCGAGGTTACTTTTAATTATTCAAGGGCCAAATAGCCTATAAGATCATCCATAATAAAAAGGCCAATATCAATAGAATGGCCACCCAGCTGGTCCCTTTCATTTGTGTTTGAAACTCATATTGACAAATGGGACAGGTCTTTTCACTAGCATTAACCTGCATAGCACAGGATGGGCACTCTTTCTTATTTTCTTTGCTCCTATTTGTCATTTACATGAAATTAAAGAATTGTATCCAAAATTGGTTAAGAATAGTGAAGCACCTAACTTAATCTCAACATGAAGCAGCTTATCGATAAATTCTACACCGCCTTTACTCAACTGGATGCCGAAACAATGGCATCATGTTATCACTCGGATATTATCTTTTATGATCCGGCCTTCGGAAAGTTGGAAGGCCAAAGAGCTAGTAATATGTGGCGAATGCTTTGCGCCAGCCAAAAAGGTAAGAACATGAAGGTAACATTCAACAATGTGGTAGCTGATGATATTAGAGGCTCAGCAAATTGGGAAGCACACTATGTCTTTAGCAAAACTGGTCGAAAAGTGCATAATAAAATTGAAGCTCAATTTGAGTTTAAGGACGGCTTAATATACAAGCATACTGACAGTTTTGATTTACACCAGTGGGCAGGCCAAGCCTTGGGATTTAGCGGAAAAGTATTAGGCTGGTCAGGATTCTTTCAAAAAAAGCTTCAAACCCAAACCAATCACTTATTGGATAAATTTGAAGCTAAGCTATGATTATACAGTCGGTTATGGTGTCCAAGACATTCCTTCTTATATTTCAGTTTAACTAAACCATCTAGAATGAAAAGAATATTTACCCTTATCACTGTTCTTACCATCATGCTTGCCCCTTTTGCACAGGCGCAGGATCAAAAGACAGTGATCGACAATATGATCAAAGAAGCGAATGATAATTCGATGCTTGAAAAATTAGCGTATGAGCTTCTTGACAAAAACGGACCAAGATTGGTCGGTACTCCTCAGATGAACTCTGCCAACGATTGGGCTGCTGCCAAATACGAAAGCTGGGGAATCTCTGCTAAAAATGAGCAATGGGGTGAATGGCGTGGCTGGGAACGTGGAATTACTCACGTAGATCTAATTGAGCCTCGTGTAAAAACATTAGAAGCCATGGCGCTTGCATGGAGTGCAGCTACCGATGGCCCTGTCAGTGCTAAAGTAACTATGATTCCAGATGTAGCTGACAAAGCTGCCTTCGATGCTTGGTTACCAAGTGTAAAGGGTAAATTCGTAATGGTTGACGTAGCGCAACCAACTGGACGTCCAGGATATAACTGGGAGAAATTTGGTACTGAAGAGTCTATCGAAAATATGCAAAAACTGCAACGCGAAACGATCACCGCGTGGCGTAAACGCGTCAGTAATACTGGCTACGGAAGAGATCTTGACCAAGCATTAGAAGACGCTGGTGCCTTAGGTATTCTTAAATCAAACTGGTCTAGAGGATTTGGTGTAAACAAAATCTTCAGCGCTAGAACTAAAGGAATCCCTGCAGTTGATATTGGATTGGAAGATTATGGTACACTATTCAGAATGATCGAGCATGGTGATACGCCAACGATTAGAATGGAAGTAACTTCTAAGGAGTTAGGCCAAATGCCTACCTATAATACTGTTGCTGAAATGAAAGGTGGAGAAAAAGCTGACGAGTATGTGATGCTTTCAGCTCACTTCGATTCATGGGACGGTGGAACTGGAGCAACCGACAACGGTACTGGTACAATCGTAATGATGGAGGCCATGAGACTGTTAAAGAAATACTATCCTAACCCAAAAAGAACCATCATTGCTGGGCACTGGGGAAGTGAAGAGCAAGGTTTAAATGGATCTAGTGCATTCGTTCAAGACAACCCTAAAGTTGTTGCAGGACTTCAAGCATTATTCAATCAAGATAACGGAACAGGTAGAGTCGTTAACATCAGTGGACAAGGCTTTTTGCACTCTTATGAGTTCATTAACAGATGGCTATCTGCTGTACCAAGAAAATACAAATCTGAAATCGAAACTAATTTCCCTGGATCTCCAGGTGGAGGTGGTTCTGATTATGCTTCATTCGTAGCTGCAGGTGCTCCAGGCTTTAGCTTAAGCTCTTTAAGCTGGGATTATGGAACATACACTTGGCACACGAACAGAGACACTTACGACAAGATCGTATTTGACGATGTGCGTAACAATGCCATCCTAACAGCTATTATGGTATATATGGCTTCAGAAGATGAAAAGACATTCCCAAGAGATAAAGCGGACTTAGGGATGAATCCAAGAAACGGTGAGCCAAGAACATGGCCAACACCAAGAAACCCTAACCGTAAGGGAGGGCAATAAGTAAATCAACCCCAATTTAAAGCCGATTCATTTATATGAGTCGGCTTTTCTTTTTTTAGTATTCGGGAGACTTACGATTAGATTTCTTATCGGAATGCTTCTTTTTGGAATCTAATCCCTTGCGAATAGAAGACTTGGAAGGTTTCGATTTTCTACGAGGTTTAGGGTCGGTAAAGGCTATTTCTATGAGCTTCTTAAAGGCAAGAACCGTCTCCTCCTTATTTCTTAACTGGCTTCTATGTTGTTCCGAATGTATGGCTAGAACTCCCTCAGAAGTCAATCGATTGGCCCACTTGATGTGAAGCCTCTCCTTCTCTACATCACTAAGTATTTGAGAATCGTTTACGGAAAAATTTAAGCTAACCCGCGTTTCAACCTTGTTCACATTTTGCCCACCCGATCCAGAGCTTCTAGAAGTTTGAAACTCAAACTCAGGATTGTAATCTCTTTGCGCTATTTCTCTCGGGTTAAACATGTTACCAGTCATTGATGGTCACAAGACCAACAAGTATTATATCACTTTTTGTACCTCAAAACTATTTTAGTATGTCATCTCGAAGTATGAGAGATCTTGTGCATTAACACAGTGTACGAATCATTATCTTGGTCAAGATTCCTCCTATGTCGGAATGACTTACTCAGAAAACTTTATTTCAAACTTCGTCTCGCTTGAACACAAACTTACTATCATTTGAGCTATCCACATCAAACCAATAGCCTTGGTAGTCAAAAGCCTTCAATGATTCAGCGTCATTGATTCTGTTCTTGATGATGAATTGGGCCATAAGTCCCCTAGCCTTTTTAGCGAAGAAAGAGATCACTTTATACTTACCATTTTTCTGATCCAAGAAGTCAATGTTGATCACCTTGGCTTTCAAGCTTGGTCTATCGATCGCTTTGAAGTACTCTTGAGAAGCTAAATTGATCAATACTTTATCCCCTTGCTTTTTCAAGTCACGATTCACTTGCTCCACGATCCTATCCGCCCAAAAATTATAAAGGGTTGTATAATCATCAAAGGCCAAACGCGTACCCATTTCTAATCGATAAGGTTGAATCAAATCCAAAGGCCTCAACAACCCATAAAGACCAGAGAGTATCCTCAAATGGTCTTGAGCGTAGTGTATGTCTTCATTAGAGAGCTCTTCCGCCTCTAAACCAAGATAGACATCTCCTTTAAAGGCATAGACCGCCTGCTTCGCTCTTTTCGTATTCTTGGACCTTGAAAACTTCTGATATCGACTTACGTTCAGTTCGGCTAAATTCTCACTCAAGCTCATGAGCTCTTGTATCTGCTCGGGAGTCCTTTCTCTTAAAGCACCAATCAATTCTAAAGTCTCCTTCTGAAATCGAGGGTAAGATACTTCCTTGTCGCAAGGAGTTTCAAAATCAAGCGTTTTGGCAGGGGAAATAACGTAAAGCATAATGAAATTTTGTCTATTACAAACATACAAACTGAAGCAGTAAATTGTTCCAAATCTTTATTAGTTCTATCAATAATATATTGCCGCTATGCAACAACATCGAGCACGTTCGGAACCTCGAAATGCTAAATGGAAGGCATTGAAAAATGCGCACCAGCAGTCTCTAGTCAACAAAGTATGTGGGATTAAGGCAAGGTGCTTATCTTAGCAGCCCTATATGGCTAAGCAATTCGATCCTAATTCTATAGACCTTCCTATAGTAGAAATCATCTCCGAGGTGCAGACGCATTTGGCTAAAAAGAACAGTTTGGTGGTCAATGCACCTCCTGGTGCTGGAAAAAGCACATTGCTTCCCCTTGCCCTACTCGATGCTCCTTGGCTTGACGGAAAAAAGATTTTAATGCTCGAACCAAGAAGACTGGCAGCCAGAACGATTGCTGAACGTATGGCCTATTTTCTAGGAGAGCCTGTCGGGCAAACGGTTGGATATCGCATTCGATTCGATAATAGAACTTCTGATAAAACGAAAATTGAAGTGTTAACCGAAGGCATACTCACCAGAATTCTTCAAAGCGACAATGCCCTTGAAAATGTAGCCCTAGTTATTTTCGATGAGTTTCACGAAAGAAGCATTCATGCCGATGTTGCGCTAGCACTCTGTCGAGAGGCACAACAAGTATTAAGGCCTGACCTCCGAATCATGATCATGTCGGCTACATTGAACATGCCGCAATTGACATCTATGATGGCGATATACTTCTGGAGAGCGAGATTGGTAAGGGGGCGAAGTTTATGCTGGTTTTCAATTGAATTCAATCGAAATCATAATTTCTAATTCATCAAGCTTCCAGATTAACAGCAATACACCTAATTTGCCGTCTGATGAGTTTGACGAATTTAAAGGCCACCCTTAAAGGCGACCTCTTTACTGATAATACCACAAGAAAGCTATACGCTACTGATGCCTCCGCCTATAGAGAACTTCCTCTTGCCGTAGCTATCCCCCAAGACAAAGAAGACCTTATTACCTTGGTCAATTATGCACGTGACACTGGCACCTCATTAATCCCAAGAACTGCCGGTACAAGCTTAGCCGGTCAGGTGGTGGGTAGTGGCATCATCGTTGACATTTCAAAGCACTTTAATCAGGTCATTGAAATCAACGAAAAAGAAGCCTATGCTTGGGTAGAACCAGGTATTATTCGTGATGATTTGAACAAGCAACTAGCGCCTTTTGGTTTCTTCTTTGCACCTGAGACCTCTACCGCCAACCGCGCCATGATTGGCGGCATGATAGGAAATAATTCATGTGGCTCTAATTCAGTAGTTTATGGTAGCGTAAGAGAACACTTACTCGAAGTAAATACTATCCTTTCTGATGGTACTGAATCTTGGTTTGGAGGCACTAATAAAAGCACATTCTTAGATCGCTGTAATGGGCTTTCTGTCTCGGGAAAATTACAAAACAACATCTACTTTGAAACAAGGGAAATTCTAAAGGATGAAACTAATCAAAAAGAGATTTTAGAGGGCTTTCCGAAAGCGGATATTCCTAGAAGAAATACAGGCTATGCTTTGGACATGCTCCTTCGTCATCAGCCGTTCAATGAAGCCGGAAATGACTTTAATTTTTGTAGTCTGATCGCGGGTTCTGAGGGAACACTATGCTTGGTGACTTCCGCTAAGATTAAGCTTACTCCACTCCCGCCTGACAACAAACGATTAGTATGTATTCACTCCGAGACTATCGATGATAGCCTCAAGGCAAACTTGGTGGCGTTAAAGTATAAGCCATCGGCTTGCGAACTAATGGATCACTACATCCTTGAGGCAACCAAGCGCAATGCGATGTACAACGCACTCAGGTTCTTCGTAGAAGGCGATCCACAAGCCATCTTAGTAGTAGAACTAAATGGAGGTAGTCCTGAAGAAGCCAATCAAAAAGTAAAAGACTTAATCAAAGACCTTAAAGCACAAGGTCGGGGTTATGCGTACCCCATTATCAAGGGAAAGAAAATAAGCTTAGTATGGAATCTTCGAAAAGCAGGCCTAGGCTTACTATCTAATATTCCTGGCGATGCTAAACCAGCACCAGTCATAGAAGATACGGCCGTAGATGTTGAGGATTTACCAGCATACATCGCAGAATTCAATGAAATCTTGGACAAGCATGGACTCTATTCGGTTCATTATGCACATGCAGGCTCAGGAGAGCTTCATTTACGTCCGATCATTAACCTGAAAACAGCCGAAGGCCAAGGACAATTCAGAACCATTGCCGAAGAAATAGCCAAGCTAGTTAAGAAGTACAAAGGTTCTCTTTCCGGAGAGCACGGAGACGGTCGTTTAAGGGGAGAGTTTCTCCCTCAGATGATTGGTGAACACAACTATCAATTAGTCAGACGAATAAAGAAGATTTGGGATCCTCAAAATATCTTTAATCCAAATAAGATTGTTGATACCCCTCCCATGGATACTTCTTTGCGGTATTCAAAAGATCAAAAAACACCTGAATTCGATACAAAATTTGACTTCTCAGCCACAGATGGCATCCTTCGTACAGCAGAGTTGTGTAATGGATCTGGGGACTGTCGCAAGTCAGAGCTAAGTGGTGGAACCATGTGTCCGAGCTACATGGCCACTAGGGACGAAAAGGACACGACAAGAGCAAGAGCTAACATTCTGCGGGAAATACTCACTAATTCAAACGACAAGAATCCATTCGCCAACGAAGAAATCAAAGAAGTGATGGACCTGTGTTTGTCCTGTAAAGGTTGCAGTTCAGAATGCCCATCCAATGTAGACATGGCCAAACTCAAAGCAGAATGGCAGTATCAGTATTACAAAGAAAACGGCATACCAACTCGTTCTAAGCGCATCGGCAACTTTTCAAAGAGCATGAAGCTCGCTAGCATGGCACCATGGGCTTATGATTTTATATTCGGTAATGCTTTCACCGCAAATATTGCCAAGTCTGTCGTAGGGTTTGCCAAAAAGCGCAGCATGCCCGAACTAGCACGTCAGCCACTAGCAAAGTGGTTGACTAAAGAGTTCAAGGCTAAAGTCACAGGTAAAAAGCTCTACTTCTTTTGTGATGAGTTCACCAACTATAACGATGCTGAAATCGGTAAGAAGGCTATTTTGCTACTCGACAAGCTCGGATACCAAGTCATCTTCGTTCCGCATGCAGATTCGGGAAGGCCACAGCTTTCTAAAGGACTTTTAGATGATGCTAAGGCACTCGCAGAAGAGAACATTCAAATCTTCAAGGATTTGGTTAGCGCAACAACTCCTTTAGTGGGTGTTGAGCCTTCGGCCATCCTAACCTTCAGAGATGAATACATTACCCTTACTAGAGGGAAGAAACAAGAAGAAGCCAAGCGAATTGCCAAGCATACTTTCACAATAGAAGAGTTTTTAGCGCACGAGATTGATGCTGGCCATATCAAATCAGAGCAGTTCACCGAAGCTACGAAAACCATCAAAGTACATGGGCACTGCCATCAGAAGGCACTTTCGTCAATGGTACCGACTAAAAAGATGCTTTCGTTACCAAAGAACTTCAAAGTGCATATGATTCCTTCGGGCTGCTGTGGTATGGCAGGTTCTTTCGGCTATGAAAAGGAACATTACGATGTTTCAATGAAGATTGGTGAGCTAGTCCTCTTCCCTACGGTGCGTAAGCAACCAGAAGAAGTGATTATTGCTGCGGCTGGAACAAGTTGTAGGCATCAGATCAAGGATGGGACAAGCAGGAAGTCTTATCATCCAGTGGAGATACTTTGGGATAGCTTGATATGAAAAGAGTGGTAATAGTATTACTTTTAGTGATATCAAGTATAGCTTGTTCCAATCAATCGACTACTAAACTCACTATAGCTACTGCAGCCAACATGCAGTTTGTCATAGTCGCCTTAGAAAAAGAATTCGAGGACGCAACCGGTACCGAAGTAGAAATTATTCTTGGTTCTTCGGGGAAACTGACCTCTCAAATCATCGCTGGAGCACCTTATGATCTCTTTCTTTCAGCAGACAGTAAATATCCACAGAAGCTTTTTGAAGAGGGATTAGCCAATCATACACCTCAAATTTATGCCTATGGACGACTAGTAGTTTGGACCTCTTTTGACTCTGCTCAGATTATTGCCAATGAGAAAGATTGGGCGAACACCAAAATTGCAGTAGCTAACCCAAAAACTGCTCCTTATGGTCGGGCTTCTATGGATTTCATGAACTCTCAACCTCCCTCTCAATTCTTCAAGGATAAATTCGTATACGGTGAGAGTATATCTCAAGTAAACCAGTTTCTACTAAGTGGTGCAGCAGATATTGGTTTCACGTCCAAATCCAGTGTGCTCTCAGGCCCATTCAAAGGAAGAGGTTTATGGAATGAAATCCCCACTACGGATTACGAACCTATCATACAAAGCATGGTCATTCTAAATGAAAGACCTGAAATGCAAAGTGCAGCACAAGCCTTTTTTGATTTTATACTTTCACCAAGAGGTCAGGAAATTTTAAATAACTTCGGTTATTCTAGCACAGTCAATTGAATTCAATCTCAGGTAAAATATCATCCATTGAAACCGCAGGAAGCTTGTCTTTAGTAGAAATACTAGCGGGCTCTAATAAGCTAACTGCTATAGTCATTGACACGCCCGACACATTACCCCTTTTGAAGGTTGGCAATACTGTAAAAGCCATATTTAAAGAAACCGAGGTGGCCATTGGCTTGGACGAAAAGCATTCGATTAGCATGCAAAATCAACTCTCAGGAACTATAATTAGCATTGATGCCTCAGAATTACTCAGCAAGGTGGTGCTCCAAATTGAAACAGGCGAGGTGTCGTCCATCATAACAACCAAGGCCATATCCACCTTGAATCTATCAATAGGAAAAAAAGTTAAGGCGCTCATAAAGACGAACGAAATAATGCTTTCTGAATAGTGGATTGGGGGCCGATCATATTGACATTAAAGCTGGCGACAGTGACCACCATACTTTTAGCGGTCGTTGGCATACCCATAGCCAACTGGCTAGCCAATACAAAGACGCGGCTCAAACCCATAATAGAGGCATTGATTAGCATGCCACTCGTGCTGCCCCCTACTGTCTTAGGTTTCTATCTGCTCATAGCCTTCAGCCCAAACAACGCTTTTGGCGAGTGGCTAGATCAATGGCTTGACTTAAGGCTCATATTCTCTTTCGAAGGATTGGTGTTTGCTTCCATCATTTATAGCCTTCCGTTTATGGTCCATCCTATTCAAGCAGGGCTCTCAAACCTTCCAAAATCATTGACAGAAGCTTCCTACGTATTGGGTAAATCAAAATTTAAAACACTCATAAAGGTCTTATTACCTAATATCAAACCAGCACTTCTAACCGGAGTTGTACTCTCTTTTGCCCATACCATGGGAGAATTTGGCGTTGTCCTTATGATTGGAGGAAATATACCCGGACAAACAAAAGTAGCTTCAATAGCCATCTATGATGAAGTAGAGTCTCTTAATTATGGGGTGGCGAACAGCTACTCATTAATTCTATTGGGTATAACTTTCACCATATTGATTTTGGTTTACATGTTCAACCGAGGCGGAATGAAAGGGTTTTGGAAATGATTGAACTACACCTCCATAAGGCCCTACATTCTAATCAAGGTAAGATGCATCTTGAAATCGACTTGCGTCTAGCATCAGGCGCATTCACTGCGATACAAGGAAAGTCTGGTGCAGGCAAGACATCTCTTCTCCGTTTAATTGCCGGCCTTATGCAACCAGATGGTGGCCAGATTGAGGTGGATGGGAAGTCCTGGTTCAACAGCAGCCAGCAGATAGACCTACCAATACAGCAACGTAAGGTGGGCTATGTTTTTCAAGACTATGCGCTCTTTCCTAATATGAGCGTTGGCGAGAACCTTCGATTTGCCTTATCCAAGCATGATTCGACCAGTATAGTTGATGATTTAATTGAAATCATGGAGCTTGGTGAATTACGAAATCATAAGCCAGAGATATTATCTGGAGGCCAAAAGCAACGCGTGGCATTGGCAAGGGCATTGGTCCAAAAACCAAGCTTACTACTCTTAGACGAGCCGCTATCGGCCTTAGACAATGAGATAAGGGCTAAACTACAACAGCATTTATTGGAGCTTCACAAGGAGTTTAACCTGACAATCCTAATGGTTACCCATGACAATGGAGAAACGCTTAAACTAGCCGATACGCTGGTAGTATTGGAGCAAGGTAGAGTGATAAAAGAAGGTAAACCTTCAGTACTACTGACCAGCAGTAATATCAGTGGTAAATTTCAATTCACAGGAGAAATTGTCAACATGCAAGCCGAAGGAGTCATCAGTATTCTTACTGTACTCGTAGGCAAAGAACTCATTAAAGTGGTCTCTGAACGAGATGAAGCTGAAAACCTTAGTATTGGTGACAAGGTACTTGTGGCTTCCAAAGCCTTTAACCCTATCATTCAAAGAATCAATTGATATCCTCTTCTACCCATCATTGACCAAAACCTTTTCAATAAGCAGATAATCAAAAGCTAATTAAGCAATTACTTAATTGCTTGAGACGTCTTAAAACGTCCAAAAGCCTTAGCATACGAGTCTTGTGAATCGAAAAAGAAATTCTTGAAATTGAAAAACAATTGATAAGGCTTAAAGACAATACGGTCGTAATTGCCAATCTCTAAACCCAACTGACTCGCCACTTTATCTCCTAATAGGTAAATCATAAATGACTTAGTCAAACCGTCTAGGGGTGTGTCAGCGACTGCTTTTTCGTAATACTTATAAAGTGACTTAGTCAGTTTAAGGCCTGCATCGGAAGACCTAAAGTGCCTACCTCTAATCTGTTTCTCCAAATGAAACGCTTCTTTGTTACTCTCTGGCAACAATTCAGGCTTGAGTCCCAACAAAAGGCCAATCTTATTCCAGTAATTAATGTAGTTGAAAGCTTTTTCTGGCTCAAGTAACTTACCGAGCTTGCGTAAGCCACGGACAGCCATCAAAGAGAAGGATAAATTGGTACCTGCCATATCTTCTTGATTAATAGGCTGACCCATCACAGTGCTATCCCAATCACCTGAATGATTAATATACCAACGGGTAGCAGCATGCAGCAACCTAACCCTCAAAATACCCACCAATGCCTTTCCTTCTGGCTTAAAAGCACCTTTACTTGTCACATCGAATACAAACGTAGCTGTATCCATCAAGCGCGTGGCAGGGTCTTCTAAGATGCGCTTAGACTTCACCAATACCTCTGCACCATAAGCAGCAGTATAACAGTAAGGAAGACTTAGAAAGCCTAACAACAACATAATATCAGAAGCATGTTCACTGAAAAAACTTTGCCCTGCTGCCAAGTCATCCACGTCAAAGGAACTCGCAGTCTCTTTCATAGCCGCATAGAGTACCTTAAGTTCTTCAGTTGCATCACTCGGTAATGAGTCACTGTTAGTGACCAAGGCACTCAAATGTGATTGTAGTAAATTTTTGTCTGCCGGAAAATATTTCGAGATGACATGATCCGCTAGAGGATCTTGAAGTTCACGAAAAGCATCCAGTTCTGTGCTTGAGAGTAGTACCATCATTCTATGGGTTGTTAACTAATCACAACGGATAAAGTTCTCAAAAAAGGATGATGAATTACCTCAAAATCACATTGCTCAAAAAATGAGCATCGAGCGAAATTATACAATCAAACACCTATCAATCAATTGTTTAAATAGTATGTCTTCAATTATTTATTCCAACAATTTTTAACCACTCATACAATCACCCTATTTGAATAAAAATCATTTGACTACTTTCGAACAACCAAGAAATAAATTATGAAGACACTTTTTTCATGTATCATCTTAATAGCCTTTACGAGTTTTGGCTTAGCACAAACTCCCCCAGCCGGAACTGATATTTTTGTTTTTGACTTAAAAGAAAAGAAGGGAAAGATCAGCCTTTCAAAAGGTAAGAATGTTACGAAGCGCAAAGGCTATGACAATCAACCGGCCTTCTTCAACAATGATTACATCCTCTATTCATCTTTCGACAAGGATCAAAACGACATTATGATTGTCGACCTGTACGACAATAAGATCACTAACCTAACGAATACTAAAACGAGCGAATACTCTCCTTTTCCTATGGAGCGCTACAATAGCTTTGCTACGGTCAGAGTAGAAGAAGACGGTACTCAGAGACTCTGGCTCTTCCCTATGGACGGCAAGGCGTCACCTCAACTTATTTTCGAAAAGATAGCTCCGGTAGGATATTTCGCATGGAATATGGATCAAGTCTTAATGTTTGTCTTGGGAGACCCTGCAAGTTTGGTTTTGGCCAATCCTAATGATGTAAATGACAAAATCATTACTAGCAACGTAGGAAGAACGATTAAAGTAGTGCCAGACAGCCCTGACTTTACTTTTGAAAGGCGCGAAGAAAATGGAGATGTGATGATTCATGTATTGAATGGGGTCAGTAAAATGCTAAAACCCATCATTAAAAAGCCAGTCGGAGCCAGCGACTGGGCCATTACGCAAGAAGGCACTTATATCACAAGTGTTGGAAGCAAACTAATGTCCTATAACCCTATAAGAGATCAAGAATGGCAAGAAATAATGGACTTAGGAGAAATGGGAGCTAAAGGAATTACAAGAATGTCCATAAACGGGAACAACAAAAGATTAGCATTAGTCATAAATCAATAAGACCTTTTGAATTTTATATCTCAAAAGTATTTCGGAACTTCGGCTGATTTTATAAGCCAAATGCGCTTTCAATGGTCATTTAATTGTATTATTGCTATTAATTTATTGTTGGCAATTTCACTAGAGCAAAACGCATAACATGTTCAAGACTTACACATTCCCGAGTGTCTTCGAGGGAAACAATACGGATTTAAGAAACGTCTCTCCAGACCTAATCAACGGTTTGAAGATATATCACAACGGTGAGGGTTACGTGGTTGGTAACCTTGCACTTACTGAAGAAGTTTCTCCTCATAAAAATATCAACAGTGCGCCTGATGAGCTTGATTACCACCTACTTTTAAAATCAGGTATGCTGATCGCTAACCAAAAATTAGGTAATCCTTTAACTTCATCTGATTACTAATGAATAAGAAAGAGTCAGCTTCAGTTAATCCATCCACCTACATCACGCAGGTGCGCCATGGTTCTATGATTTCTGGAAACATGAAATCCGAGCATAGCATACGAGTAGATGGATATGTGACGGGTGACTTAATTTCTGGTGAAAAGATTATCATTGGAGGTCATGGTGAAATTGGTGGAAACCTAAGTGGTACTGACATTACCATTGATGGCTATGTGAATGGAGACGTATTGGCAAGCGGATTATTACATCTTTCTAAGACAGCTAAGATATTTGGTAAAATCTACGCTAAGCGCATTTCTGTTGAGAATGGAGCTGAAATGAATGGTAAAATAAACGTTGGCTCTGAAGTAGAAATGCCTGAGCTAAACAGCAGTTCACCCTCTAGATCAACACAGAAAATCACATTTACGACCACTACATCTAATGACGATGAAGAGCGTAAAGACAATTACGGAGGAGTAGCCTGGTAGAACCGGGCTTTTTCCTTTCCCTCTCTCCTTTCATATTCTATATTTACCCTTCAAATCGTAGTACCTTATGAGTAACCTATTGGTAGAAGAATTGACATGGCGTGGAATGATCCACGATATAATACCTGGCACAGAAGAGCAGTTATCGAAAGAAATGACTTCTGGATATATCGGATTTGATCCGACAGCAGATTCATTACACATCGGCAACCTTGTCCCTGTCATGTTACTTGTACATCTCCAAAGAGCAGGACACAAACCAGTTGCCCTAGTAGGTGGAGCCACTGGCATGGTAGGCGATCCATCCGGAAAGTCTGCTGAGCGTCAATTATTAGCTGAGGATGTGCTCAACCACAACCTAGCAGGTCAAAAGGCGCAACTAGAGAAGTTCCTAGACTTCGATTGTGGAGATAACTCAGCTGAGATTGTCAATAACTATGATTGGTTTAAAGGAATGGGATTTCTTGAGTTCATCAGAGATGTAGGTAAGCATATCACCGTGAACTATATGATGTCGAAAGACTCTGTGAAAAATCGATTGGAGAGCGGCATGTCGTTTACTGAGTTTACCTACCAATTAGTTCAAGGCTACGATTTCTATCACCTCTACAAAAACAACAACTGTAAGATTCAAATGGGTGGCTCCGATCAATGGGGCAACATTGTTACAGGAACTGAATTGATAAGAAGAAAGGCTCAAGGCGAAGCATTTGCTTTAACCGCACCACTTATCAAAAAAGCTGACGGCACTAAATTCGGGAAGTCCGAAGGAGGAAACATCTGGTTGGACAAAGAGAAGACCTCTCCTTATAAATTCTATCAATACTGGCTGAACACTTCAGACGAAGACGCAAGTAACTTCATTCGCATTTTCACTTTGCTAGAAAAGGGTGAGATTGAAGCCCTAGAAGAGCAGCATGCTGAAGCACCTCACATGCGTACTTTACAAAAAGCATTAGCAGAGGACGTAACTAGACGGATTCACTCAGAAGAAGACCTACAGATGGCCATTAAAGCCTCTGGGATACTCTTTGGGAAATCGACTACCGAAGACTTGGCATCATTGGATGAGGCTACGTTACTTTCAGTATTCGAAGGAGTACCTCAAGTCACTATTCAATCTTCTGAGTTTGAGAATACTTCAAACTACATCGACTTATTATCGGAGGTTACTCAAAGCGTCATCTTTCCATCAAAAGGAGAAGCTAGAAGAATGTTACAAGGTGGTGGTATATCTATCAATAAGGTGAAAATCGAAGATATGAATGCCAAACCTGAAATCACCTTACTTCAGAACAAGTACTTCCTCGCCCAAAAAGGCAAAAAGAACTACTATTTAATCACAATAGCCTAAAAACACATGATTAGAAGTTGGACGAAAAAGGGTTAATGTTAATTCCCGGGATCAGCGATTAACTTATCTTCTGAATCGAGTGAACTCACTTGGAAATAGCCTATCGCCCCATTACTTAAGTTTGTTCTTGGGTTTGCTGGAGGCGGACTAAACAAGCCACCATCATTATTCAAAAGGTTAAAGAGGTCAGAATAGAAGACATAAGCCTCTTGGGTTAAACTATACATTTCTACAGTCACTAGATCTCCTTCGGCATAAAACCCAGCAATCTCTAAATCATCAATTCGTTCGCCTAATAACGCATCATCAGTAAAATAAATATCGGTTGGAAAATCTCTAACGATTTCTCCGTCACGGTAAAACTTAAACAAGTATTGGTCTTTTCTGTCCTGTGGCTCAGAAGCATAGAACAATACATTAAAGAATCGTCCCTCCTCGTCTGGATCTTCAAGCTCTTCCAGGTTAATAATAACAGTCAATGAATCAATGGCAGTCACAGGCAGCAACTCTTCTTGTGCAGTATACCGCTCTCCATCTACCTGAACATCTAAAGCATAGATAGCACCCACCTGCCCTTTAAAACTATTCACTGGGTAGTAAAAGCCATCCTCAGCCTGATTGCCACTAGGGTTGTGCACAAACTGATAAGTGTTACCTATATCATCTGATACGCTCACAATAGCATCCTCAATGGCCTCTGCAGGGCCCGTTGAATAAAACGATCGTGTTCTCGTAAGTTTCACAAAATGATTCTCTTGATTTGTCACTAGCCCCTCAATCACTACCCTTTCATCAAGGTCTCCAGTTTCGATGATTATCGTTTCTTCACAAGCCATGAATATGACAGCCGCAAAGATGAATAACAGGGTATGGATATATTTTAAATGCTTTCCCATGGCTTAGAAATTGATATTGTAGGTTACTGAAGGCAGTATTGGAAATAGATAGATTAGACGCGCTTCTTTCTCTGTGCCGTCTCCAATCACATTATCATCATCATCCAAGGCTACTCTCGTGTAAATCGAGAATGGATTCTTTCGACTATAGACATTATAAAGCGAGAAAATCCACGAAGTCTCATACTTCTTACCCTTGTTTCTTCTCGGTACCAAAGTGGCACTTAAGTCTACCCTATGGAAATCCGGTAGCTGAAAACCATTTCGCTCCGTAATGATATCAGCAATCTGACCGTCACCAAACTCATAAGAACCAGAGGGCAAGGTCAAAGGGCGACCAGTGCCATAGGTAAAGCTTCCGCCAAATGTCCATTTATCGTTATAATCATAAGTCCCTACAATGTTCAGGTTATGCCTTCGGTCATAATTCGCTAAAAATGAGCGTCCCTGATTAACACCCGGCACTGTTCTATCCACTCTTGACAAGGTATAGGCTACAAAGCCTGTCAGTAGTCCTTTTTTCTTTTGTAGCATCAGTTCAAGCCCATAGGCCTCGGAAGTACCTTGTCTAAACTCAGTTGATAAATCATCATTAAAGAAAATACTGGCATTGTCTGCAAAGTCGGTCACGTTGCTAATGTCTTTGTAATAAGCTTCTGCCGAAAACTCATAGCTATTGTCCTTGAAATTTCTGAAGTAGCCCAGTGCCAGTTGATCGGCCACTTGAGGCTTCAAATAAGTCGAGCTGGGTGCCCAAGTATTAAAAGGAACAGGAACAGTACCACTAGAAATTAAATGTGTATTCTGAATCATACGATTATAGCTCGCCTTTAAACTACTCTCATTATTCAGAATATACCTTGCTGAAAAGCGCGGCTCTAAATTCACATAGGTCTTAATGTTTTCGAAGCTCCCGTACTGGGTGGAATCAATCCTTATCGGATTAGTATTATCTAACTGATCTAAGAAAGTGTAGACCGTATTCGCTCCAACATTCTGAAAGATTGAAAGCCTAGCCCCATACTCAAAACTTAGCTTATCACTCAACTGATGCTGTAAACTAACGTAAAGCGCATGATCTAGGGCGAACTCATTTTGTAGCTCCACCTCTCTGAATATAGACTCCGCACTTGGTGAGATTATTCCAGGGGCAAACTTCCTATAGGTCAAGTGATACCCGAAGTCCATCGTGAGTCGAGGGTTGAAAAAATAGTTTAAATCCTGCTTAAAACTGAACTCCTTAAGGTTTGAATCCCACTGAAATCCATTTGATTCGTCTTGTGAGCCCAAGCCATAATCGAAGGAACTGGCGATGAGCGAAGTATTAGAAAAGAGCTTGTCGTTAAAGAGGTGATTCCATCGAAAAGTAGCCGTATTATTACCCCAATCGAAACCAAAATTTCCATCGAAATTGAAATTGTCCCTACCCGAATACAAGGCAATGAAGAACCTGTTCTTATTATTAGCGCGCCAGTTTATTTTGGCGTTAACATCATAGAAATAGACCAGGTTCTTCTCATTGGCAAGTCTCAAGAATAAATCGACATAAGATCTCCGTGCAGAGATGATAAATGAGCTTTCATCCTTCTTAATTGGCCCTTCTAGCATTACGCTACTGGCTAAAAGGCCAATGCCTGCCTCTCCTTTAAACTCTTTATTGTTACCATCTTTCGTCCTTACTTCAAGTATAGACGAGAGTCTACCACCAAAGCGAGAAGGTATGCCACCTTTATAAAGCTCTGAGTCCTTTATTACGTCTGCATTAAACACTGAGAAGAGCCCAAATAAATGAGAAGGGTCATAGACTGGCGCCTCATCAATTAAGATCAGGTTTTGGTCGGCACTACCTCCCCTGACAAAGAAGGCAGAAGTACCCTCGCCAGCAGATATAACGCCTGGCATCATTTGAATACTCTTGATGATATCTGGCTCTCCAAACAGGGAAGGCAACTTCTTTAGCTGACCTATATCAACCACACTCTTACTCATTTGAATGCCTGTAACATTGACATCTTGTCTTTCTGCGGTAACTACTACTTTGCTAAGCTCAGTGACTTCTTCTTCAAGCTCAATATTTAAAGAAAGGTCTTTGTTTAGGCTAACCTTTTCTATTTTAGTCTTAAACCCGATGTACCTAAATTGAATATTATACTCTCCTGCTGGCAACGTCAAAGAATAAAAACCATATGGATTAGTATTCACGCCACCACCAGTCTCTTCTACGAGAATTGTTACTCCGATAAGCTCTTCGCCCGAACTTGCATCGCGCACATAACCATTAAGCGTGAATTTATCCTGTGCCCTTACCGTACCAAAGATTAGCAGGGCACATAGTGTGAAAAATAGTCTGGGCATAGTGTGTTGTGATTGAGTTTACCAACTCTTGTTGGCGACCGTTGTGTGTTGTTATGATTAGGCTGAATACACTTATATCTAGTTTGAGACCTTATTCTCTTATAAGTCGATTACACTTGGAAAAGGTTGACTTTGATTCGATGTTTTTATTTGACCATACTGTAATACGCAATTGAGGACAGCATTGTTTAGCGATATTCAAGCTTGCTTAAAACAGATTCAATTAAGCCAATAAGTCTTGAACTACTTTAAGCTTTTGCTCCGTCTCAAAGATGTAATGAGTGGCATCATAGCCTATTTTGAAAAGCTCATCGGCACTTTTCAAGTCAAACGTACCATATTCCCTTAAAGCTTTTGGTTCAATCACTAAATCGCAAAGACTCTTACTCTTAGCGACATTCGCATTTATACTGACCATTGAGATGCGCTCAAGCATCTTCTTTGTACCATCTAGCTTATCTTCATTCAAAACAGGTGAAACATTTACGCCTAAGACAATGTCACACTGGTCTCTAATGGCTTCGACAGGTAGGTTATTGACTAATCCACCATCAACGTATACATTTTTATCGATTTTCACGGGGTCAAATATGAAAGGGATACAGCATGAAGCCATCATTGGCTTTATCATTCCGCCTTTACTGAAGATCTCAGCTTGTCCAGTATTGAGATTTGTAGCAGTGATATATAATGGGATCTTAGTAGAAGAGAAATCATCGTTAGGAAAGTGTTTCTTGAAAATCTCCTCACTTCGACTCATGCTAAAAACACCTTTCCAACTAAAAGCTGGCCAAACTACTTGGAAAAGATTAGTCTTTGAGGCTAAGCCCTTTGCTTCGTCAACAGAATAGCCACACGCATAAAATGCTGCAACAATTGATCCTGCACTGGTTCCAGAAACCACATCAATCTTTACTCCAAGTTCTTCTAAAGCCTTTAATACGCCAAAATGAGCAAAGCCTCTGGCGCCTCCTCCTGACAATGCTAAACCTATCTTCATTACTATAGAATTTCTTTTAGTGAGAAGGTGCGATCTAGTTTCACACCTCTTTCAGTTCTTTTCACGGTACAACACTCGTTTACCGAATCGTGTTCGAGAAAAAGTATATACTCTTTATCAGCAGCTTCCTCTAGGAAGGACCTCTTCTCTTCAAGTGTAATCAATGGCCTTGTATCATAACCCATTACATAAGGCAAAGGAATATGGCCGACTGAAGGCAAAAGATCCGCCATAAAGACTATGGTTTTATCCTTATACTTAATTTTTGGAAGCATTTGCTTGTCCGTATGACCATCAACGGTATGGATATCGAATTGAGTAAATGGAGAGGCACGATTTAAGTCGACATACTCTAAATGACCGCTTTCTTCTATCGGCAGAATATTTTCTTTAAGAAATGAAGCCTTCTCTCTTGCGTTCGGTTCGGTAGCCCATTTCCAATGTGCTTCATTTGACCAATAGTTAGCATTCGGAAAGTGAAGTCCTAATCGGTCTTTATTGTCACCTACATAATCCACACCCCCACCACAATGGTCAAAGTGTAGATGTGTCAAAAACATATCGGTAATATCTGACTTATCAAACCCTGCTTGGTCTAAAGAGCCGTCTAGTGAAGCATCGCCATGCAGGTAGTAGTAACTGAAAAATTTAGCGTCTTGCTTATTACCGAGGCCATTGTCTATAAGGATGAGTTGGTCACCATCTTCGATTAAAAGACAGCGCATAGACCAAGTACACATGTTCTTCTCGTCTGCGGGATTGGTTCTCTCCCAAAGTGATTTAGGAACAACACCGAACATGGCACCTCCATCTAGCTTGAAATTACCCGTGTTTATTACATGAAGATTCATTTTTTCCTCCTAATCTAAGTAGGCTCCTAATTTAGGGATAAGCGTGTTTATATCTTCAAGTGTACTCTGATAGATACTAAGTTTTTCCTCTTTTAAACTATACCCCTGCCCAAGCAATTTTTGATTATTGACTTTTTTGGGACTTGGCGTCCGCTCAATAGATTATAGTAACTGCCGATCATAATGATCGCCTCATTTGTTCTCATTGGCAATCGTTATGATTGAAATTAGCAAAAAACAAAAAGACCACAAAGCAGTGCCCTGTGGTCTTCCATGCTAATCCTTATGGACCTACTCTACTATTTCTCCCATATTGGAGAACTTCTCGATTCGAGCATTAATCCTTTCTTCGCTCGTCTGGGCCATGAGTTTCTTCAATTCTGCCTTAATACGTCTTTTGATCGTTTGGTACATACGATCCGCATCTCTATGTGCTCCGCCCAAAGGCTCTTCAATAATACCATCGACTAAGCCAAAGCCTTTCATATCATCTGCAGTAAGCTTTAAAGCCTCGGCAGCTTGCTCTTTGAAGTCCCAGCTTCTCCACAAGATTGAAGAACATGACTCTGGTGAGATGACTGAATACCAAGTATTCTCTAACATCAACACTTTATCTCCAATAGCGATCCCTAACGCACCACCTGAAGCACCTTCACCAATGACAATACAAATCACCGGGACTTTCAGCATAAACATCTCTTGGATATTTCTAGCGATGGCCTCGCCTTGTCCGCGCTCCTCAGCCTCAAAACCTGGGTAAGCCCCTGGAGTATCGATGAGTGTTACGATCGGCTTACCAAATTTCTCAGCCATTTTGAACAGTCTCAACGCTTTACGATAGCCTTCAGGGTTCGCCATTCCAAAGTTTCGCATTTGGCGTTGCTTTGTATTTCTTCCCTTCTGCTGCCCAACAAACATGACGGTCTGACCATCAATGGATCCAAAACCACCCACCATAGCTTTATCATCTTTAACCGTACGGTCGCCATGAATTTCTACGAAGTCGTCAGTAATGTTATATAGATAGTCTAATGTGTAAGGTCTTTCAGGGTGCCTAGAAAGCTGAACACGCTGCCAGCGCGTTAAATTCTTATACGTATCCTCTTTAAGGTCCTCTATTTTCTTTTCCAGCGAAGCTACAGCGTCAGAAACGTCCACCTGGCTGCTTTCCGCCAGTTGTTTCATTTCAGTCAGCTTACCTTCAAGCTCGGTTATGGGTTGTTCAAATTCCAATGACATCAAGTAGTTGATTGGTCTAGATACAAAGCTAAATATTAAACTGCTTTCACACTTAATTTTTTAGCATAAATGCCAATGCATCTTTTTTTGGCTATTTTACGGCTTGAAGTTCAATAAAGCACAAATGAAGCTCATTCTATGTCTGAAGGAATAGAATCTCACTTAAAAACCATCAAGAATATTTTGATGATTTTTGCTGCAATCGTATTGATTGTACTTATCAAAACGCTTTCTGGTCTCTTAATTCCATTAGCTTTTGCTTTATTCATTGGCATACTTCTATCTCCGGTTATCGAATATCTTGAAAGAAAGAATTGGCCCTATAGCATAAGCATCACGGTCATTACAATTATCACCTTAGGCTTTATCTTCTTAATTGGTCTTGTTGTATTTGATACTGGAACTCAAATTTTAGGGGAAAAAGCCAAGCTTTTGTCTCAAATGGAGGTAAGATTCGAAGTTATTTTGAATCAGCTTGATTTTATCCCTGGCGTTAAGGAGCTAGAAGCCGATGGTTTTACGGCAGCGCTTAATAGAATTATTTCCAAAGATTTTATCCTCAACACTTCTGGAGTGGTCGCAGGTCAGCTTGGTACATTTACATTCAATTTCATTTTATGTGCCGTCTACCTCGTAGCAGTACTTGGCAGTATTGTAAAATATGAGATGTACATCAACTACCTCGAAGGTGACGACCAACTAGGCAAGGAACGATTGCTTAAGTCATTTATGGAGGTTAAGGAATCTATCGTTAGCTATATGAAGGTGAAGTTCTTCACCAGCTTTTGTACTGGTCTTTTCTTTGGTGTATTGAGCTGGATATTCGGGATTGACTTTGCTTTGTTTTGGGGGTTCTTGGCCTTCTTACTAAACTTCATTCCAACGGTAGGATCAATAACAGCCACCATACCTCCAGTGTTATTAGGTTTGATTCAAATTGATAATAGCGGATCATTTGTACTCTTTATCGCACTACTCATTGCCACTCAATTTGTTTGGGGCAATGTGGTTGAGCCGTTCATGATGGGGTCTTCAGTAGCATTGAATACTGTGACCGTTATTTTAGGTCTGGTCATTTGGGGATATATCTGGGGAATTGCAGGAATGCTATTATCTGTTCCTTTGATTGTAATGGCTCGTGTTATATTAGCACAGATTCCGGATGCCGACATGCTCGTCAAGCTCATGGGAAGAAGTCAATTAAAGCGAACTAAAAGACACTAGAAATGCCTGGGAAAACTGAATTACTAGTCCTATTCATCATTTTTGGATTACCTTTATTGGTAATACTAGCTGCACTAATTGACATACTTAAAAGTGAATTTCAAGTCGCGCAAAACAAAGTAATATGGGTGTTAGTGACTATCTTCCTACCTCTTTTAGGTGCTATACTCTATTTTGTCATTGGTAGATCGCAGCGTACTCAGCAGCCTACCTAAGCCTATCCCGCATAATACAATCTGATTGATATGATTTTGGTTCTGAAATTGCAATCTTACACGAACAACTAAAGCCCTTTACCTATGTTCTTCATGCTTATCGCTTTCTATATATTACCCTTCATTATTGTAGTAATCGCATTAGTCGATATCATTCGAAATGAATTCAATCAAAGCCACAATAAACTGGTTTGGATAATAGTTGTAATTCTGCTCCCTGTCATAGGATCAGTACTTTACTATTTTATTGGAAGGAAACAGAAAATTGAAAGGTATTTGGACTAAACGTCCCAATCTTTTTTGTGAGAACTCACCTTGCTATTAGGAAGAACAAACGGGGCTGCAATTGCAGCGATGAAAAGGGCAAATACAATAAGTATAAACATCTCGGCTTTCTTTGATGCGAAGATGCGAATTAAAGTGTAGTCAGAAAAGAAAATGCTTTAGAAATTAGCTTAAAAACATCTTACGCTTTTCATGATAACTAGTCATTCAGAGTTGACGCCTAGTATACAAAGTTGACAATGCCCCTAAATTTTAGCATCTTCGAACCTGATTGCGATGGCGTTTCAGTGAAAAGACTTTTTATACTCTTTATTCTCCTTCAAGCCCTCTGGATTAATACCTCCATCGCCCAATCGACTCCAAAAACTGTGATGGCTGTCTCTGGCGATGGCATCCACAAAATCCTGATTAAGAATGGGTTTGATCCCATTAAATATTACCAAGAATTTATCAGGCTAAATAAAAAGAATATCAGTCGATCCAATGGCCTATTCATTGGTAAAAAATATCAGCTTCCGGCTAAGACTGGCGAAACTGAAAAGATATCTTCTTCTGCTGACAATGTGATCAACTACCCATTATTTGGGAAAAAGTATTCCAAGGTACCGATAGAAGGTACTGTATTAAAGGGAGCTACCTATTATTTGATTTCAGGCCATGGCGGTCCAGATCCTGGTGCTGTGGGAAAGAGAAACGGAAAGACCCTCGCTGAAGACGAGTATGCTTATGACGTGACTTTGCGGCTAGCAAGAAACTTACTTGCTCAAGGCGCTGAAGTATACTTAATTATTCAAGACAAAAATGATGGTATTCGAGACGAAAACATCCTTAAGGTCGACTATGACGAGGTTAACTACCCTAATCAGACGATTCCAAGAAGTCAGAAACTAAGGCTAAGGCAACGTACAGCCTCGGTAAATGCACTCTCCAAACAAAATGGTAAAGGTTATCAGCGATTGGTCGTGACACATGTGGACAGCAGAAGCCAAAAGGAGAAAATTGACGTTTTCTTTTATCACCATAAGAATAGCAAAACAGGAAAGCAACTCGCGGATAATTTGCAATCTACTTTCAAAAATAAGTATGCCAAGTACCAGCCTAATCGCAAGTATACAGGGACTGTAGAAAGCAGAAGTAATCTATATGTCATCAGAAACACCCTTCCACCAGTCGTTTATATAGAGCTCGGTAACCTCAAGAACACGGTAGACCAAAAGCGCATCTTGAATGCTCAGAACAGAGATGCGTTGGCCATATGGATCGCAGAGGGCCTGACTATTGATTATAAGAATTCGAAGTGAGCTGACGTCTTTTCAGACATAAGTGACTGAAGCGCATAAAAAAGCCCACTGATCTCTCAACGGGCTTGTAATTCATATTCTAAAATTGACTAGGGAATCTTAACAATCACTTCTCTGTTTCCGGCAAGCGTATGTTTGTTATCAAAGACGAATAGCTCCAAGCCTTCGCTTGAATCGTTCTTAATCGTCACCGTAGTCTTGGAAGCAGAAATCTTCAAGTTTCTTTCTCTAAACTTGATTTTAAAAGAGTATCCCTCCCATTGATCGGGCAATGAAGGGCTGAAATACAACTCTCCTTCTCTCACTCTCATACCTGCAAACCCTTTGGCAAATGCCATCCAAGTACCTGCCATTGAAGTAGTATGACAGCCGTCTTCTGTGTCATTATTATAATCGTCAAGGTCTAAACGAGCTGTACGAATATACATTTCATAAGCTTTCTCTTTACGCCCAAGTTTAGAGGCTAAAATACCATGAACACAAGGAGATAATGAAGACTCATGCACCGTTAATGGCTCGTAAAAATCAAAGTTTCTCTCAATCGTTTTAAAATCAAACTCATCTTCAAAGAGATAAACACCTTGTAGCGTATCTGCTTGCTTTATATAGCATGAGCGCAGGATTCTATCCCAAGACCATTTCTGGTTAATTGGTCTATCTTCAGGTCTCATATCCTTAGTTTGGATTAATTCCTTATCCAAGAATCCATCCTGCTGTAAGAAAATACCAAGTCCCTCATCATAGCCTAGGTACATGTTTTCAAGGATATGCTCCCATCTTTCTGTCTCTTCAGCACCTTTGAAGTTTAACTTCTCTAACAATGCAGCGAGTTTTGGGTTGTCTTTGAACTCCGTCAGACCCTCTAAAGTATAGTTCAATGTCCAAAGTGCCATTTTACTAGTATACCAGTTATTGTTGACGTTGTTCTCATACTCATTAGGTCCAGTAACACCGAGCATCACATATTGCTCCTTGGCGTTCGACCATTGAACACGCTGAGCCCAAAACCTAGAAATAGCGATGAGTACTTCCAGACCGTAGTCAACCAGGTATTCATTATCTCCATGGTAATTGATGTAATCAAAGATGGCGTAGGCAATGGCACCATTTCTGTGAATTTCTTCGAAGGTGATTTCCCACTCATTGTGGCACTCTTCTCCATTCATGGTCACCATTGGATACAAAGCGGCACCATCGGTGAAACCGAGCTTTTCAGCGTTCTCAATAGCTCTCCCCAAGTGTTTGTAGCGATACATCACTAGGTTTTTAGCTACCTCCTGATCTGATGTAGCTAAATAGAAAGGCAAGCAATAGGCTTCAGTATCCCAATAGGTGCTACCACCATATTTTTCACCCGTGAACCCCTTAGGGCCGATATTCAATCTTTCATCCTTTCCTGTATAGGTCTGGTTTAATTGGAAAATATTGAATCGGATACCTTGTTGTGAGGATACATCACCATCGATGGTAATGTCACTGTTTTGCCAGCTTTCGGCCCAAGCTGCTTTCTGTTCCTCCATTAAAGCATCAAAGCCAATAGACGCAGCAACTTCAACTTGGTTTTTACATTCTTTAGCGACCTCATCCTTCGCATAGTTCATGGAAGAGATATTGGCGGCATACTTATATATGGTAAAGGCATTACCTTCAGAAACATTACCTCTTTCAGTTACCTCAACATATTTCTCTTTGTCAGTTGCCGTGCGACCTGCACTTGAAAAAGCCCCATCAATTGTGAAACTCATTCCTGTAGCTACCCAGAAATCCGTCTTTTTGGTACTGGCCACAATGTGTGCAAAATCCGTATTTGCTACTTTAGATTGTTCTACCCAGAACTTTTCATCATAGTTTGAATCGGCATTGACTACATCAAAATCAATATAAGGAGTGATTTTAGCTTCTCCTGAGAAATTAAGCGGAGTCACTTGGTAAGCAATGGCACCAATGCGATTGCGTACCATGCTGTTGAACCTTGTTGTAATGACCGAAACCGACTTACCACTAGGCAGTGTAGCCGTAAAAGAACGCTGAAGATAGCCTTCTTTCATATTCAATTCTCTTCTGAAATCAGAGACTTCGGCCGTATGAAGGTCCAAAGCTTCGCCATCAAACTCGATATTGATCCCTATCCAATTGGCAGCATTCAGCACTTTTGCGAAATATTCGGGGTAACCGTTCTTCCACCAGCCAACGCGCGTCTTATCTGGATAGTAAACGCCTGCAACGTAATTACCTTGAAGTGTTTCACCTGAATATTGCTCTTCAAAATTGGCGCGTCCACCGAACATACCATTCCCGATACTGAAAATACTCTCAGAAATCATGTTGTACTCAGGAACGAAGCCTTCTTCTATAATTGACCAAGGGTCATGCTTTATGTAATTCTTCATTACTATATAATGCTTTTAAGAAATCTATATCTATTGTAGTTAAATCACTCACAACCACATCTGCTGCTGCGAGCACCTTTGGGTCACCAACGCCTATGCATTTCATGCCACCCGCCTTTGCTGCTTTCACACCGGATTTGGCATCCTCTAGGACTACACACTCTTCTGGTGTAAATCCTAATTGCTCGGCACCCTTCAAGAATACTTCCGGGTCAGGCTTAGACTTGGTAATTTGATTGCCATCGACAATCACTTTAAAAATTTTATCCAAACCAACGCATTTCAATATGGTAGGCGTGTTTTTACTGGCAGAGCCAATTGCCATACCAATATCGTTGGCTTTGAGCTTATCGATTAAGTCTAAGACACCAGGAAGAATATCTGCAGGCGTCATTGAAGAAATGATATCGACATAAATGGCATTTTTACGCTTGGTATATGCCTTAATCTCTTCTTCCGTTTTTTGAATATTGCCTAATGAAAGAATATGCTTCATGGAGTTAGTCCTGCTAACCCCTTTCAAGTTTTCATTCTCCTTTTCATCAAAGGGAACCCCTACTTCATCTGCCATGGCTTTCCACGCAGTATAATGTGCTTGAACTGTGTCAACAATAACACCATCCAGGTCGAATATGCATGCTTTTGGTAAACTCATTGGAAATCTAGGTAATTACTTTTCATCATGTCTTCCGTCTCTTGCAAAGACTTGAATACTTCGAATGTAGTGCCCTGTGTACGTTGAGCTCCGAGTGCGTTGGCATACATGGCAGAGCGTATGAAATTATCACCACCATCCATCAAACCATAGGCTAATCCTCCTGCAAAAGAGTCTCCACAGCCAGTAGTATCTATTACATTTTCCATGAAAATGGAAGGAACAAACTCTTCCTTAAGTTTGCCATTCACCTTCGTGAAAACTTTGCAACCTGAGGCATCTGTTGTAATGATCAATGCCTTCGGACCTCTATCTAAGATATAATCAGCCATTGGCCTTAAGTGCTCTTGGCCAATATCATCTAACAAATCTGTAAGCTCGTCCTCTGCGTACTCGTGCTTGTACCAAGTACACCAAGACTCTTCTAGATTCATTTTAAGTACATCGATGTAAGGCAACCACAAATCTCTTTCTACCCAGAACTTCTTATGTCTGTCACCGCTGATCGTCATGGTATGTGTAGGTCCATGACCATCAAATATGATGGTTCCTGTACTGTGTTCTTTAAGGTACTTAAGTGTATCTAATACAATCTCATGATCAGTAATCGGTACAAAGACAAAAGCATCACAATCAATGTATGGTGCTAAATCCTTCGGCATAATGGGGTTCATAAATGCCGTCTGTTTCTCTTCTCTGAAGTTCTGATCAATAAACTTAAGTTTGATCACATCACCACTATCTGCTTCATCGCTAACACCTGCCATATCAATGGCAGGAAAAGCTGCGAAAATTTCTTTTACTGGAGGCGTATCAATCTTACGAATATGGGATATTGGATAAACAGTCCCTTGACCTTTTAGCAATTGAGCAAGTCCTATTACAGGGTGCGTAATACATCCATACTTTTCGATCACCTCACCCCTGTGGGTCGTGATGTGATCACGAGGTATAGGCCCTACAACTGCTATTTTATATTTTTTATCCATATATCTGTCTAGCTAAAATAGATCCAAAGCGCTGCGATAATCGCAATAAGTACGATAGTTAGCAAAGTATCGAGCTTCTTTTTCCCTGATTCCGTTTGCACACCACGTTCGTAGGTAATTCCATCTGTTTTTTCAGCAGGTGGAGCAGGCGTCATCAAACTTACAATCACCAATACTGCACTACAAATTACGAACAAGAAGATGGCAAAATGTAGAAAGTTAATATCTGCGTAGTCGAATATAAAGCCTGACAAACTTTCTTTATTCAGTTCTAGGATAAAGCGAGCCCCTCCTAATATTAAGCCCGTCATTAGAGATGCCATTGCACCCTGAGCATTGAGTCTTTTAAAGAAAATCCCTAGTAAGAAAACTACCGCAATAGGCGGAGAAATATATCCTTGTACACTTTGGAGATAGACAAAGAGTGAATCGCTCACATTTTGCATGAAAGGAATCCATGCCAACCCAATACCTACCATTACAACAGTGGCTGCCTGACCTATTCTAACCAGGTTTTTCTCACTTGTCTCTGGTTTCCATCGCTTATAGACGTCAATGGTGAATATTGTAGAACATGAGTTAAACACTGATGATAACGAACTCATAAGAGCCGCAAGTAATCCAGCAATTACTAAGCCTCTAAGTCCGGCAGGCACCATGGCCTTTACCATAACAATCAGTGACTGGTCATTGCTTTCTAATTCAAGCAGTCCTTTTTGAGATAATGCATAAGCAATAATTCCTGGCACTACGAATAAGAAAAGCGGTAACATTTTTAAAAACCCACCGAAAATTGTTCCCTTTCTAGCTTGGTCAATGTTTCGTGCCGACAGCACTCTTTGCACGATGTACTGATCAGTACACCAATACCAAATTCCCAGTATAGGTGCTCCAAACAAAATACCGGTCCATGGGAAATCTGGATGATCCATTGGTTGCCACATATCAAAGTAGCTATCTCCTACAGTAGCGCGTAATTCACCCCAGCCTCCTAAGGCATTCAGCCCAAAAATTGTCACGGCAATAGAGCCGCCAATCAGCACAAACATTTGAATCATGTCTGTATAGAGTACTGCTTTTAGCCCTCCAAAAATGGTATAAACTCCTGTCGCAACAACTATGATGAGTGCTCCTGTCCAAAAGGAAACACCAATTGCCGTAAACACGATGGCGCCTGCCGCAATTGTTACAGATATTTTCGTCAGTATATAGGCGGCTATTGAAACCCATGTGAGGTAGGTCCTTGCTCCTGGCGAATATCTTTTTTCTAAGAATTCAGGCATGGTATAAACGCCACTTCGCACGTAGAAAGGCACGAATACCCAACCCAATAGAAGTAACATAAAACCAGCAAGGATTTCGAATTGCCCTACCGCTACACCTGAACTAGCTCCAGAGCCAGCAAGGCCCACTAAGTGCTCTGAACCTATGTTAGATGCAAATAATGAAGCCCCTATAACGAACCAACCTACATTCTTACCTCCAAGGAAGTAGTCTGCAGAAGATGCATTCACCTTTTCTTTGAAAGTAGCCCAACCGGCAATGCCGAATACTAACACAAAGTAGCCCGCAATTATTGCATAATCGAGCCCTATTAAATCTACCATATCTATATTTTAAGGTTGAGTCAAATTAAAAAGTATAAACACGCACATAGTCCACTATCAAGGATTGAGGCCAAATGGAATTATCTATTCCTCTTGATCCTCCCCAATTACCACCTACAGCTAAGTTTAAAATTATGTGAAACGGATGATCGAATGGCCAATCATCTGAATTTTTTGCAGTATTGTTAAATGTGTGGTACTTCTTTCCGTCAAAAAACCACTCAATTTTATCCTCTTTCCATTCTATGGCATATTCATGGAACGCTTCTGAAGCATCAGGAATTAGCGTTGAATCTCCTTTTTGTGTTCCCAGCATATGATTGAAAGATTGCGTGTGGACCGTGCCGTAGACCATTCCTTGGTTATAACCAACATGCTCCATGATATCAATTTCACCACTTCTTGGCCACCCTCCATACTTTTTTTCAGTAGGAAGCATCCAAATGGCTGGCCATGTACCACGACCTTGAGGTAGTTTTGCACTGACCTCAATGCGTCCGAAGCGCCATTCACCTTTATCTTTTGTTACTAATTTTGCAGAAGAGTAAGCACTGTTTTGAATAGAATCGTGTAGAGCCGTAATGATCAACTTTCCATCTTCTAACCTGATATTTTCAGCATTACTAGTGTAATATTGAAGTTCGCTATTACCAAATCCACAAAGTGTTGGACAGCCATCACCAATCACGGCAGTCCACTTCTCGTTATCCAGTGACGCACTATCGAATTCGTCAGACCAAACTAGTTTTGATCCCTTAGAATTACAACCTGAAAGGAACAGGGTAAAAACCACTGCGTACATAGCTAACCCTAGAGGTTTCATGTACTTTTTACTTAATGACATCTGATGTGTTTTAAACAAATAATGTTTCCCCCATTTCATTGTTTCTACACAACTCAAAACTACAAGAAAAAGCCAAAGTCGAAATGACTTTGGCTTTTAAACCCTTTGTAATTGTGACAAATGGAAAAATCCAATCTATTCAGCTAACTCATAAACCCGAATATAGTCCAGGGTAAATTGCTGACTTTCAATACTTGGATCAATGGCTCCACCCATTCCACCCCCCATGGCAAGGTTTACGATTAGGTTTTGGGGCTTAACAAATGGCCATTCTAAATCGTCCGCTGTCTTATCATAGGTATAATAATATTCACCATCCAAATAGGCTTTAATGCCGTCAGGTGTCCATTCAATTGAATACGTATGGAATGTGTTGGTCATGTCTTCAACCTCTTTCACAGCAGTGATATGTGTTCCTTCCTTGAAATAATAGGTTCTAGTGTGACAAGAAGCATGATTGATACCATTACCCGTCTCGTCATCTATTTCACTACCGATGTTCTCTAGTACATCAATTTCACCACAATATGGCCAAGATAATTCGTCTCGATAATCATCCCCTAGTAACCAGCCGGCTGCCCAAGTACCATCTTTAGACGGAGACTTGGCACGAAACTCAATTTTACCATAAAGGAAGCTCACTTTACCTCGTGTCGTTAGCCTAGCAGAAGTCCACGCTTCGCCCATGTCATTCTTACGTGCCTCTATGATCAAATTGCCATCTTCTAACCTTGCATTCTCCCTACGATCCTTTGTGTAGTACTGAGGCTCGTTATTACCCCACCCCCAGTTGCCTACATCATAGGTCCACTTTGATGCATCAGGTGCGCCCTCTCCATCAAACTCATCCGACCAAACCATTTTCCATTCAGAACCTACTACGCTTTGCGTCATAGATTTAGGAGTCATTTCATGATCAATCATTTTAGTGAACTGAACGCGATCCACTTCCACCTCACCTGAAAGATGAAGTTTCATTTGGTGAACACCAGTATTCAATGGGCTACCCTCTTTGCCTACTAAAGCAAAGCTTTGGCTATCGGACATCATTGCACCGGTGATGTTATAGGTTCTTCCATCAGGATTGTCATGGTAGTCTTCTACCCAAGCTGAACCAGTACCTTTTGCAAAAACCTCAGTTTTGTAGCGCCCAACAGTTGGCACCTTGACTTCAAAGCTTACCCAAGCATCACCCGTAGATGAAATGCTAGTCTGGCCTTTTTCAACACTGCCTGAAGACTCCTTGTAATCTTCTACTTCAAACACAATGTCAGCGCTGCTATCCGCTTGCTCTTGTGAAGGTGAACCGCAGCCAAAACAAATGGCCATTACAGTCAAAAACGATGTGTACTTTACGAATTTCATTGGATTAATTTTTTACCAACATTCTTTCTAATTCTTCCAAACTCTTTCCTTTCGTTTCAGGAACCTTCCAAAGGATGAACACCAATCCAAAGACCGCAAAAACTCCATAAATCAGGAAGGTCATAGAACTTCCAATTGTTGATAGTTCCCAAGGGAATACCGATTGTACACCTGCACTCACCATGGAGTTGACGAATCCAACAAAGGATATCGCAACCGCTTTGATAGACAGTGGAAATAGTTCTGAAAACAACACCCACATGACTGGCCCCAGTGAAATGGCAAAAGAAGCAATGAATCCTAAAATCCCCACTAAAATCAGGGTTGGATTCATTTCAATAGCAGCTGTGATTAGCTCTGATTCATAAATCTTGGCTTGTTCTGGGCCTAAAGCCTCTCGCAAAGCGATCTTGTAATCAACATCATTTTCAAAAGGGTTTCCAACAATTCCTTGTAGTTTATTCACGTCCACTGCTTCAGACAAGTTGACTAGATTCTCTTCCTTTAGTTCATAAGTAGCTTGATTGAAACCATAGGCGATCACAAACATGAATATTGCAATACCAGTGACCCCAAATACAAGCAGCTTCTTACGACCTAACTTATCAATATATATCATTGCAATGATGGTAAAGACAAGGTTAACTAATCCAACAATAATCGCTTGTTGAAATGCTGCATCAGTACCGCCACCTGTTTGTTCAAAAATCATTGGAGCATAAAAGAAAACAGAATTAATTCCGGTTATCTGCTGTAGAATACCAATCACTAAACCGATCATTAAAACAAGCCCCATAGCAGGCTTAAATAATGCGCTTAAAGGAGCCTTCGGCTTGCCTTCGTCAGCAGAGAGTGCTTGCTTTACGCCAGCAATATCTGCGGAAGCAGCTTCCTCGCTGACAAACATCTTCATCACCTTAGTTGCTTCTTCATCCTTACCTTTCATCAATAACCATCTTGGGCTTCTCGGCACATAATGAAGGCCTAAGAAGTATAAAATGGCTGGCAAGGCTTCTAGACCTAACATCCATCGCCAATTGTTCTCTCCAATACCAAGGCTCTCTACCCAAGTAGCATCTGAATCTCCCAAGGACAGGATGAGATAATTGGTAAAGAATGCCAAAGAAATACCGACAACGATATTCAATTGATTGAAAGACACCATTGTTCCCCTGATCTTCGGGGGCGCTATTTCAGCGATGTACATGGGTGCCAAAATAAGGGAAGCCCCGACTCCAATTCCTCCGAGCATTCTGAAGATTAGGAATAAAGTAAAATTCGGTGCTAGTGCAGATCCGAAAGCCGAAACTGTAAAAATGATTGCACAAGCCTTTAACACTACTCTACGACCAAAACGATCACTAATAGTACCAGAAAACAACATTGCAACAGCAGCCACAAAGGTTAAAGACCCAACCGACAGCCCAAGCTGAGCATCGGACATATCAAATTCTATCTGAACAAATTTATTTACACCTGAAATAACAGATGCATCAAATCCCATTAAGAGACCGCCAAGTGCAACAATTGCTGCTACTTTGTAAGTAAACCCTGATTGACTTTTCATTGGTAGAGGTTAATTAAAAAAAGAAAGATCTACTGAAAGACCCGAATGTAATCTACAATTAAATATTGTGGGAAGGTGGTCGTATTATCAGGGGAGCCCGGCCAATTACCACCAACCGCTAAATTAAAAATAAAGAAAAAACGGTTTCTAAATTCGTCAAGCTCTGCGGGTGTGGTGTCAATTGAATGAAACTGCTGTTCGTCCACATACCAGGAGATGCGAGAAGCGGTCCATTCTATGGAGAATACATGAAATTCATCGTTAAATGTTCCATTCGTACGTGTTACGCTTCCACCAAATTGAGCACGCTGTCCAAAATTATCCCAGTGAACAGTACCATGGGTAGTATTCTCACGTCCACTACCACCGATCATTTCCATGATATCAATTTCACCAGACGCTGGCCATCCAACAGTCGTAAAGTTAGAGCCGAGCATCCAAAATGCTGGCCAAATCCCTTGACCTTTTGGTAATACAGCTCTTATGTCTACTCTACCATATCGAAAGTTTCGTTTACCTAGCGTTACCATCCTAGCGGATGTATAATCGCTTCCTTGGAAGCTTTCTTCTTTTGCTTCTATGATCAAATGCCCTGCTTGGGTGTAAGCATTGTTTGCTCTGTAATTCTGAAGCTCGTTATTACCCCAACCATTGTCACCAGTACCGGTTTCAAAGGTCCAATCAGATTGATTAATAGTAGTGGCGGAAAAATCATCTTCCCAAATTAAGGATCTATTGGGGTAAGAAGTAGGAGATGTAAAACCGGTACTTGGAATAACAACCCCAGTGTCCGAATCGTCCTCATCAGGAGTGGCTTCTCCTGAGCTACCACATGACATAATAGCGAGTACTAAGCCAAGACAACTTATTCTTAGAAGTTCTTTCATGAGTATGGGATATAAAAAAACACCCACCCTACACTATGAATAAATTCACAGGAGAGCAGGCGTTTTATAAAATTGTCTTATTGCTTAATAAGCTCGTAAGTCCACCATCCAGCACCATCACCACCAACACGGATTCTAAGGTCCATAGCAGTAGTCGTAGCAGACGCTACTTCGTAAGTGATTGATGTTCCAACTTGAGGAACATTTGGAAGTTCTCCAGTATTGTGAACTTTAGGAAGACCGATGAAAGCACCAGCACCCGTCACAACCATAGTCTGACCATTGAAAGAGTAACCGTAAGTTCCAGAAACGTAAGGAGCTGCTGGAGTACCACAAACGAAGTTAGTACCTTGCCAATCTTCCAAGAACGTTTGAGTTTGCATATCGATGACGAAAGATCCATCTGCATTAAACGTGTAAGTATCGTCATAATAACATGCTCGATCTGTTACAAATTCTGCTGGGAAAGAGAAATAATCGCCTCCTCCAGAAAAACTTCCAACTCTAACAGAACCTGCTACTGGTTTGAGGATCCAAGTACCTGTAATATCTGTTATGGCAGCTACAATTGAAAAGTCAGTAGAAGCTGAGCCAGTGTTTCCATTTGAATCTGTAGCACTAACAGTTAAGCTGTGATCTCCTTCTACAAGGCCTGTAGCTGAAAGAGCACCTGTCCAGTTATCTCCAGAAGGAGCTAATGTTCCAGACGCAACCTCAGCACCACCAGATGTAATACTCCAACTTCCGCTGGCTAAAGTACTTATAGTACTACCTTCTGCACCATCACCGAAAGTCAATGCGGCTGTAAAAGTTTCTCCTTCTACTACACCCGTCAATGCTCCAATTTCAACAGTTGGAGTAGTATCAACGACAGTGAAGTCTGCGTTTCCATTGTCGCATGATGCGACTGCCGCTAGCAATGCTAGTGACATTAAGCTTGATAAAAATTTATTTTTCATAGTGTTATTTTTCATTGAATATCTAATGGATAAACCAGCAATACAAAAAAACTACTTACACAAGAATACATCAAACGATTTAAATCATATACATCAATACTTCATCAAGTAAGAATTTTATTGGGTTTAAATGTATATTTAAGCATTTCTAAGAAGAACTTATTTATACAATCAATTTAAGCTGTTACACAACCTTAGTAGGCCATATCCTACTTACTCCGCACTAAAATGAAATTATCAAGCACCCTATTACTTATGTTTTCTTTATTCAGTTCCAGTGTCATGGGGCAGAATAATGACTTAGAAGGCCTACCTATTATTCAAAATTATGGACCTGAGGAATACAATGCTGGTATTCAAAATTGGTCTATTATTCAACAAAGCGAAGGAATGCTTTATGTTGCAAATAACATGGGGCTATTAGAGTTTGATGGACATTCTTGGGCGAAGTATGCGGTCCCAAATAGAACCAAAGTGAGGAGTATCTTTATTGATCAGCATGAAAATATCTACATAGGCTCGCAAAGAGATTTTGGACACTTTTCGCCTGATAAGGCTGGCAAGTTAGTGTATACCTCATTGGCTGATTCTCTCGCTGAAGATTTTCGTGATTTTGATGAGACCTGGAAAATTTATGGGCAAGACGAGCTCGTATATTTCTGCACATTCTCGGAAATCTTCGTTTATGATGGCAGTAGTTTACAAGTAGTGACTTCAGACTACCCTTTAGAAGTTTCTTTCCTACACAATAATGAACTGTATACACAAGAATGGGGAAAAGGACTGTCAAAGCTCCAAGGAGATGCCTTACACTTGGTGCCAAATGGTGAGTTTTTCAAAGACAAAAGAATATCAAACGTCTTTAACTATGATAATCAGCAATGGCTAATCAGCACATTTGACTATGGCCTTTTCACCTATAACAATGGTGAGATAAAGTCCTTTGAAGCAGATGCTAAGCTTGACCTAAAAAAGCTAATCATTAATTATGCGACTCGCTTATCTACTGGTCAAATAGCACTCGGTACTCAAAACGGAGGGCTCATTATCATCAATAAGGAAGGAGAAGTGATCAATCAGATCGACCAATCCACTGGGCTAAGAGATAGGACTGTGAATTTTATCTATGAGGATTTGCAAGGCAACCTGTGGCTGACACTAAACAATGGAATTGCGAGAGTTGACCTCAACTCCCCTTTCACCCTCATCAATGAAAAGTTGAACTTAAGCGGCTCAGGATATGCTGCTTTAGACACGCCTGAAGGAACATATTTTGGTACCAACAATGGACTTTACCTTTTAAAGGATGGAAATATCAAACTCATTGAAGGCACTGCTGGACAGGTCTATTCTATACAACGTATAGGAAACCGGTTGTTCATCGGTCACCACAATGGCGCAATGGAAATCAAAAATCAAACAACTCAACTCCTAAATAGAGAGAAAGGTGCTTGGGTATTTAAGCAAAACCCAGTTAACGGGGACATCGCTATTGAGGGAACCTATCTCGGCTTGAATCGATTCGATTTGTCCAACACCAATAAACCGGATTTTACAAAGATCGAAGGGTTCAGCGAATCCTCTCGTATTATGGAGTTTGATGATGAATATCTCTGGGTAACGCAAGGCTACAAAGGAGCATTTCGCCTGACATTATCAAAGGACTGGTCAACCATCGAAGAAGTAAAGCTTTACAACAGTGAAAACGGGTTTCCCTCCAATGTACTCATCAACGTATTTAAATTAAACAACCGACTCATATTTACTTCTGAAAGTGGGTTCTATCAATACAACAATGAAAAAGATTCTTTCGAACCTTTAGACAGCTTCAATGAACTTTTGGGCATAGAATCATCTATGGTTGATATGGCGACAGATGAAATTGGGAACATCTATTTCATTGAGGCTAATAAATTAGGCGTCCTTAAGCCCAAAGGAGATTTTGACTACGACCTGTCTACCACTCCTTTTAATAAGATCCAAAACCTTTTAAACGATGACTTGGGTAACATCACTGTAATCGATAATGATAACATTCTTATTGGTGCCCGTGAGGGATTCATTCACTATTCAAGAAGTAAAGATATGCCTAAGAGTGATGATTTTAATGTACTCTTCAGGTCTATCAAGAACTCTGGAAAGATTGATTCCATATTGAATTACGGACATCGCACGAGTGCTCAAGAAGAAGGTCCTATACAATTAAAGTTCTCACAAAACTCTCTAGCCTTTAGTTTTGCAGCACCTCATTTCGAAAGTGGTACTCAAGTCTATTATCAATTCAAACTGGACCAATATGACGATAATTGGTCTGCCTGGACGAGGACAAACTTCAAAGAGTATACAAATCTGAGAGAAGGAACATACACCTTCACTGTACGTGCAAAGAATATATTTGACCAAGAAACCAGCCCTATTACTTATGAATTTGAAGTCAAGCCCCCTATCTATCGTACAACATTTGCTTATGCATTTTATGGTACTGGAATACTTATGCTCCTATTCACTGGTTTCAAGACTATAGATGCTCGGCACAAGAAGAATGCTAGTAATTTGGAAAGTATAAAGAATGAAGAGATTAAAGAAAAGGAATACCAGATCGAGCATATCACCTTAAAATCAGAAGAGGAAATTATTAAACTCAAGAATGAAAAACTGACTACCGAGGTTGGGCTTAAAAGTCAAGCCCTCACCTCATCGGCAATGAACTTGATTCAAAAAAACCAGCTACTCAACCAAATTAAGAATACCCTTAAGAACATAAACAAAGAATTAGAGGAAAAGCAGCACATCACTCAGCTGAATAGAATCGTCAAATCAATTGACCGTGACTTAGCCTCTGGAGAAGAATGGGAACAGTTTCAAGACAACTTCGATCAAGTACATGGTAATTTGATCACCCGACTGAAGGAAGCCTATCCAGGACTGACGCCACAAGAGCTAAGGTTCAGTGCCTACATCAGAATGAACCTGAATACTAAGGAGATCGCAAACCTATTGAACATTTCAGTTCGTGGAGTTGAAATTGGACGTTATCGCGTCAGAAAGAAATTGCTTCTTGAGCGCAAGGATAATCTCAGTGATTTTATACTTCGTTTTTAATTATCTCGATGAGTCTCTGATAATTACTCGAGAATCAAACTTACGGTTCTTAAGGTGTGGAGGAATGTGCTTCTTCTGAATTACCTTGAAGAGCAAGTCTGCAGCTGCCTCTCCCATTTGAACGGGCTCGTGTGTAACACTTGTTAAGTGCGGCTCTACTATTTCACATAAATTACTATTCCCAAAACCAACTACAGACACATCTCTAGGTACATTTAAACCCATTTTCTTCAGTTTAAGAATTGCCTCTACGGCTAGCTCATCACTAAATGTAAAGAGTGCGTCTGGGCCCTTCTTAGGGTCAGCAAACATCTTTTCGATAATAGCCCCATGATCTTCTTCTGGTTTCGTGAATTCCACGAAGGCATCATTGATTTCATAGTCGTAAGTCTTAAGGGCTTCCATATAACCCTCATACCTACTCTTGCTTATGCCTAGCATTCCAGGACCACCCAAATGAGCTATTCTCTTTCGGCCACGTTTGATTAGGTGTTCTACAGCCTGAAAACCACCAGCAAAGTCATTGGCCTCAACCGTTGGCATATCGAAACCTGGCGCTATGCGGTCAAAGAAAATAAAGGGAGTGTCATAAGCTTCGAGCATTTCGAGATGCTCATAGTTCTTTGTTTGACTTGAAAGTGAAAGAATTACGCCTTCAACTTTACACGATAGTAAAGAACGGATTTGGGCGACCTCACTGTCAAAGTCTTCATTCGATTGACAGATAATTGTGAAGTAGCCATTATCGCTCACGATCTTTTGAATACCATCAATCGCCTTTGCGAAGAATGAACTCGTAATATGTGGCACTAAGATTCCGATGGAATTAGATTTTTTCGTTCTTAAGCCTGCTGCAATGAAGTTCGTCTGATACTTCATCTCCTTGGCTTTGGCAGAAACTAACTTCTTAGTCTCCTCGCTGATATTCGGGTGATCATTCAAGGCCCGAGAAACCGTTGACGGGGAAATGCGAAGAGAAGTCGCGATATCTTTAATGGTAATAGCCATAATTAGTTTTCTTTGGGTTGAGCATGCGTGCCATCGCAATAAGGGAATTTTTTAGACCGATTGCATCTGCAAAACGATACAGTCTCATAAAAAACTTCCGTATTCTTTCTATTCACCACGGTCGCACCACCTTTGACAATTAATGGGCCTCCGTGAATCAATGTGATTTCATGATCACTCTTGTCCTCTTCTTTGAACCTTAAGCCTTTTATGGAGAGGGCTTTTGAAGGACAATTCCGAACCAGAGTAACAATTTCTTCAGAAGTTGCCTCAGTCATATTGATCCAAGGCCTTTGTTTCAGGTTAAAAACCTTCGGCAATCCTCTAAGACAAACACCTGAGTGAATGCATTCCTGAGGTTTCCACAGAATGGTCACCTCTCCATTTGCATACTCTTTTACAATCGATTCTTCCACTTTTTTAGTCAATTACAACCTTTAAAGTAATGCAAAAGGTGCACTAATGGAAACCTCAAAACGAGATAATTGTTCGTACACAGATTATATTATATTAATATTATTACATATATTAATATTTACTTATACTTGTGCAAACGTTGCATTTCTGAAGAAACGAAGTTTTGCCATCTGGCTTGTTCATCATCCGTCATACCATGGTTAGTTTCTTCGTCATACTCAAATGACTTCTTTTTAAACTCAGCTAGTAAATATTTTATGGATTTCCGGTATTCCGACAAAGCTTTAACTCCTTGTCTCCCCATAGCAGCAATTTGTTTCCTTACCATTCTACCATACATTTCAGCGATGTCAAAGTGCAGCTTTTCATGTGCGAATAACGCTGCATCGATTCTATCAGTAGTCCATGAATCTTCTCGCTTAAACAGTACATAGACCTCAAACTTCGGCTTGCCCTTACTTATACTTCCCCTTACTGAGTGAATCACCGCTGTTAAGGCTTGAGGAAATTCAAATGCTTCGCCTAGTATCGGATAATCGTCCCAGGTAATCGGTCTATCCTCATCCCAAACGATATACTTCGTAGTGTCAACATCAAGGTATTTTCCTTTTTGCCCATAACTATGGGTAGTCCAGAAAAGACAACCCACAAACATGACTAGTCGCACGAATTTGACCATGTACAAATCAAACCTGAAAAACTTTAGAAGACAAAAAAGATTACAATTCATATCAAGCTATAATCGATATCTTTGTGGCCGATGAAGTTTGAAGAGTACCGCATTGCCGATGGCATTAAAACCAGTATCAATAAACTTGGCTATAAAAAGCCAACTGATATCCAATACAAGTCTATACCTCCTATACTAAAAGGAGAAGACGTATTGGCAATAGCCCAAACAGGCACAGGAAAAACTGCTGCCTTTGCTATTCCTATCCTTCATATTCTTCAAGAAAGAAAATCAGGTAAATTCAGACCCGATGGGGTCAAATGCCTTGTGATGGCCCCTACTCATGAGTTGGCCTTACAAATTGAGCAAGTTTTCAATACCCTCGGTAAGCATACACGCTTAGATATGCTTTGCATCCATGGTGGTGTAGAACAAGAGCCGCAGATTAAACAGTTGTCAAAAGGTGTCGACATATTGATCGCCACACCTGGCCGTATGTTCGACTTGGTAAGTCAAGGCGCTTTGAAGCTCGGTAGAGTTGAAATACTAGTGCTCGATGAAGCAGATCATATGCTTGACCTTGGCTTTATTAAGGACATAAGAGACTTAATGCATCACCTTCCGAAAAGAAGACAGACACTATTCTTCTCAGCGACCATTAATGATGAGATTAAGAAACTCGCCTATTCTCTGGTGACCAATGCCATTAGAATACAGATTTCCCCGAAGGATCCTGTGGCTAAAAACATCGAACATGCTGTCGCGAATGTAGAGATGGATGATAAACGTTTCTTCCTTGAAAACATGATCAGTAACGATCCTGATAAGAAAATACTCGTTTTTGTGCGCACGAAAGTCAGGGCCGAACGTGTCAAAAAAGCATTAGAACGTGTAAAGTTAGATTCTGACACAATTCATAGTGATAAGCTTCAAGCCGAACGTGAGCAAACGATGAAACGCTTCAGAAGTGGAGAGCTAAAAGTACTGATCGCTACGGACATTAGTGCCAGGGGAATTGATGTGCCGAATGTTGACTTTGTCATTAACTATGACCTGCCTGAGTCCTCGGACAACTACGTTCACCGTGTTGGCCGAACCGGACGTGGACGCGAAAAAGGCCAAGCCATATCCTTCTGTAGTACCGAAGAAAAAGAACAGCTTGCCGAAATTGAAGAAGCATTAGGCAAAAGCATTCAGCGCGTAGCCATCACCAAAGGCGAGTATCAATTGATTCTGGATACCACAGAAGACACTTCTGACAACTGGAAGCAACTCATGAGAGAAGCAGAATCTTCCATCGACAATAGACGTAAGAAGAAGAAGAAGAAGAAATAAGAGATATCGCCTTTATCAACAAGTCAACCGATCTAAGGTCAACCCTGCATGTTACTTAAGAAACGAGTAAAATAATCGCAGTCAAAGAAAATTGACTTTTTTAAGAACTTAAATGTAGGCTTCTTGTTAGCATATGGTTCTTCTCAAATTAGAATCAGCCAAAATGTCGAGCATAGAACAGTAGGGATTATCAACAACCGTAAGCAAACTTGTCCAAACTACCTCAATCGTTTCAATTCCTAGACCTTTCAGATTATGGAAGATCAATTGCTCGGCTTATTGCTAATAGCTTAAAGGGAACACGTCTTACCCCCATTCACGTGACCATAGGCTTTATCATATCAGGCCTTTTAGCCATTTTCTGTATGCTGAATGGCTCCTATTGGTTGGCTGCTTTCTTTCTTGTGTTCAAATCGATATTAGATGCTGCCGATGGGGAATTGGCTAGGATCAAAAAGACACCGTCTTATACAGGAAGATATTTTGACTCGATCGCTGACATCCTATTGAATTTCCTATTCCTAGCAACTATTTGGTATATCACCGAGGAGAGTGTTGGCTTTACCATACTCGCTTTTATCGGTATACAGCTTCAAGGAACCTTGTACAATTACTATTATGTGATTTTAAGAAATCAACAGAATGGAGATACGACAAGTCGTGTGATGGAAGACCATGCCCCAACTGCGCTTCCTGGTGAACAACAGAAACATGTAGACCTGCTCTATCGCATTTACAATACGCTTTACATCGTTTTTGACAAAACCATTTACTGGCTAGACACCCAAGCTTTTGAAGATAAATCTGTTCCTAAATGGTTTATGACGGCTTTGTCTACTTTCGGACTAGGCTTTCAGCTGTTACTCATTAGCGTAATGCTTGTCTTGGGATGGATTGACTTTATCATCCCTTTCTTCATTGTCTATTCCTTGATGATCCTAGTATTTATCGGCATTAGGAAGGTTTTTCTCACCTAGATCAAGCACTCATCATTCTGATCAGAAGGCTCCTCATTGCGCTTCCTCGTCCATTCCACCGATATTGATATCAGTAACCCATTGGCCATTGGCTACATGGTGACTAACGCTCGATAAAAAGTGATTTCCCTGAAAGGCTTTCCCTAAACCATAAATTGCTACTACCCCTCCAGCGACAAGAACGCTATTTCCAAAAACCTTAAACGCACCTTCGGCTTGGCCATCTCCCTGTGGATCAGATTGAATGTTACAGGCTAAAATATTATCGCCATAGGTGAGCACCTCCATTGGTTTTAACTTTTGTAAGTCCGCTAAAGATGTAGTTTTGATTTCGGTGAGCGCTTCACAAATAACTTCAAAGGCAGCACCCTGCCCTGGCTCTACATAAAGGTTTTGGCTCGCAATAATTCCAGCAAAAATAGACTGATCCGCTTGATCATAACCCAGTTTAATTTCTAGGCGCTTACCCGTTTCAAAAGCAGGTGAGTCTACCAATTGAGGCACATTATCACCAGCAAGAAGTATCATTCTTGCCTGTGCTATACCAGAAACATTATGGTAAACCTCTATTTCAGCTACCTGTATGGAACTATCAATCGCCTTTCCTTCTGAACTTATTTGGAATGTAACCAGCTTTGAATCTGTCATAATCGTGTATTGCTTAATTTTTCGGGAAGTTGATGATTTAGAATATGTAAAACAATCTGGGGACTTCTTAGAACCGTTAGTAACTAATAATACTACCTTTGCTGCGAAATCGTAATCCATGGAGGAAAAACAAGACAAAGGCGCATCATCTCAACCCCTCAGTGCTCAGCAAATAGCCGAATGCATCGAAATCTTGAATACCCTCAATGGAGATACCAATCAAATCTTTGGAATTCCCAAAGAAACAAGACTAGAACTACTCAAAGCTGCAGGTCAACTTTCAAGGCCGAGTAGAGAAGAGTTCACCAAGAGAAAAAAGGACGCGAAGAAGGCGGCTAAGCGAAAGCAAGCGGCTAGAGATAAGCACGCTAGAAATGCCACAGGCATCAGAAGCGCGCGTGATGCTTCCATCTTTATAGCGCCTACGATGATTGAGTTGACGGGCAAAGAAGCAGAGGAAGCACCTACCCTTGCCTCACCAAGAAATTGCTATGTCTGCAAGGCCGTCTTTAACAAGCTGCATCACTTTTACGATACCATGTGTACTGAATGTGGTGACTTCAATTACGCCAAGCGCTTTCAAACGGCCGACATGACTGGACAAGTGGCCCTTGTAACCGGTTCACGACTTAAAATTGGCTATCACATTACGCTAATGATGTTAAGGGCTGGTGCTACTGTTATCGCCACCACGCGTTTTCCTGTAGACTCTGCCTTACGCTTTGCCAAAGAGCACGACTTTAATGACTGGGGAGATCGTTTAAAAATCCATGGACTGGACCTAAGGCATATTCCAAGTGTTGAGATCTTCTGCAACTTCATTGAGCAGCAATACGATCGATTGGATGTATTGATCAATAACGCGGCACAGACCGTAAGGCGCCCATCTGGCTTTTATAAACACTTAATGCCGAATGAGAACAAGCCATTTGAACAGCTTCCTCCTTTTGCACAAAGCCTATTGGCCGATCATGATGCCTGCTTAAAAGAGCTTCGCTCTTTAAGTGAAGGCATGGACAAAGGGCAAAACAAGAACTTACCCGTCACGTGGCACGGAAAACAGTTAGGGATTGGACTTTCTGCTTCAGCGCAGCTATCTCAAATTCCGTATAGCATTGATAACTCATTGACTGCCGAAGAGGTATTTCCCGATGGAAAACTAGATGCGGATTTGCAGCAAGTAGACTTACGTAAAACCAACAGCTGGCGATTGAAACTCGGTGAGATTCCAACTACAGAAATGCTAGAAGTGCAGTTGGTCAATTCAGTGGCTCCATTTGTACTTTGTAATCGCTTGGTCAACCTGATGAAGCAAGATAATACTGGAATGAAGCATGTTATCAATGTTTCTGCTATGGAAGGCAAGTTCCATCAATTCCACAAAGAAGACCGCCACCCGCACACCAACATGGCCAAGGCGGCACTCAATATGATGACCCTGACCTCAGCGTCTGACTTTGCTAAGCATGGCATCTACACCAATGCAGTAGACACAGGCTGGGTGACTGACGAAGACCCGATTGAATTGGCAAAACGTAAGGAAGAAGTGCATGACTTTCAACCTCCATTAGACATTGTTGATGGGGCTGCTAGGGTAATGGATCCATTGTTTGATGGTATCAATACTGGCAAGCATTGGAACGGTAAGTTCTTGAAGGATTACAGACCTATTTCTTGGTAAGGATATCTTATGACTTTAGAAAAAGTCAACAATTAAGCAGCCAATTATTTAAATTGAACACATGAGAAAAGAAGACATCAGTAAAATGGATACTGAAAAGCTCGCTAAGAAAGCGAAATGGAATACAATTACAACTGGCATCTTAATTCTACTCGTTTTAGCAATGATTGTGATGTCATTCGTTGAGAGTTCCGAAGACGCTACATTGTCTTCCAAACTATTACCAGTTGCATTTTTACCCCTCGTCATCTCTAGCCTTTTCACTACTAAAAAACTTCGAAAAGAATTAGCCTCAAGACAAGCAAAGTAACTCGTATGATCCACTTATACTTGATGCAATCCCTGCTGTGACCACCTTAGAAATAGTCTTCATTACTCATATTGTGACCAGTTTTTATATGGCTGGGCTATGTTGGTTTGTTCAGGTGGTGCATTATCCACTTTTTCGTGAAATACCTCTCGCAGACTTTCCCAAATATGAGCGTAAGAATTTTGTCACAGGCTATGTGACTGTCCCCATCATGATCATCGAGCTGGCCACGGGACTTTATTTACTGTACCATAATCAAACTACGCTCTATTTTGTCAACACAGGTTTCTTGGTTCTCATTGTCCTCAGTACTGCTATTTTCCAAGTTCCTATCCATTTTAAATTGACCAAGACTGCGACAAGTGCACTGATTGACAAGCTGATACACACCAATTGGATGCGTACGATAAGCTGGACAATCAGAATAGCAATACTGGCGATACTCCTATCCCAAAACTTGGCGTTTCCCGAATAGCTTGCTAGAAAAACGGCTACCCCCTGGTTTTAGCCTCTCGCTGAGACGTAAATCGTCATAAAATCAGCAAATGAATATTGGGATTGCCATTATATCCTTGTGAAGTATAGCCAAAAAAAAGAAGACATTTTGCTAACTTAGTTGCTTTACTAATACAAGTATCTATACGAGTTCGCGATCACATCGAAACAAGAAAATCATAGATTATGAAAAGTAAACTTACTCCCCTCTTCTTACTGTTAGTCTTATCAATCGGTACGAAAGCCCAAGGACAAAGCATAAGAACGTATACAAATTCCGATTATGACCGAGCAGCAGCCATGTTGTCTGGAAACACCAGCAAATTAATCGATAATGATATTCGTGCACAATGGCTGCCAGATGGAAGGCTTTGGTATCGATCGCTGACAGAAAACCGTTCAGAATTCAAATTATTTGATCCAAATAATAAGCAACAAATAGTTGCCAACTCCCAAAAAGAATTATTCGAAAAAGGTGGGGTGAAATCAGATGTAAGTAGAGCATCGCGAAATGAAGTCTTGTCTCCTGATGGGGTTTATTCAGCCTTTATTCGTGATTGGAACCTATGGATCAGAAACGTAGCAACGGGTACTGAAAGTGCCTTGACCACAGATGGCATTAAAGACTTTGGTTATGCTACCGACAATGCCGGTTGGAAACAAAGTGACCGCGCTATTCTCAGTTGGTCGCCTGATTCTAAAAAAATCGCAACATTTCAACAAGATCAACGACATGTCAGTGATATGTATCTGGTGAAGACAAAAGTAGGTGCACCTGAGCTGAAACAATGGAAATACCCTATCACTGGCGATTCAGACATCATTCGCATTCACCGAGTGATTATTGAGGTAAGTGACGAGCCTAAAATCATCAAACTACGAATGAATGCCGATGCGAGGCGTGGAACATTATGCGATGACATTTCTTGTGAGGGTGGATTTGACGATGTGGCCTGGAGTGAAGATAGCCAGCAACTGGTTTTTGTATCTACAAGCCGCGATCACAAACAAGAAAATATCAGGGTAGCCGATACCCAAACCGGTGAAGTCAAAGACATCTTCGAAGAAGTAGTGGACACACAATATGAATCTGGGCAAGGCGGCATCAACTGGAGATACTTTTCTAAGACAAATGAGATCATCTGGTACTCAGAAAGAACTGACTGGGGTCACTTGTATTTATACAATGCAAGTACTGGAGTGGTCAAAAACCAGATCACTTCTGGTGACTACTTGGTCAGGGAGATTTTAAACATCGATGAGAAAAATCGTCTTATCTATTTTGTAGGAAGTCATCAAGAAGGGAAGGGCAATCCATATTTTAGTTATTTATACCAAGTAAATTTTAATGGCAAAAACTTAAAAATGTTGACGCCTGAAGCCGGTCATCACAGCATTAGCTTATCCCCTAACGGGAAGTATTTTATTGATTCATATTCGCAAGCTGATGTACCTCCTGTGCATGAAGTGCGAGATATCAAGGGCAAGTTGATCAGCACTTTGGAAAAGACTAATGTTTCAAGACTAAGTGCTACTGGATGGAAACCACCTACTCCTTTTACAGTGAAATCAGCGCAGGGGGAATGGGATTTATATGGTCTCTTGTACACGCCTACGGAAATGAAACCGGACGCGAAGTTACCGGTGATCGTCTATATCTACCCAGGCCCTCAGGGCGGCAGTGTTGGCTCATGGAGTTTTAGCGCATCAAGAAGGGATAATCAGGCCCTTGCTGAACTCGGCTTTGTAGTGGTACAACTTGAGGGCAGTTGTAATCCCGATAGATCTAAATCATTTCATGATGCGTGCTATGGTGAAATGGGAGAAAACACATTACCTGATCAGATTTCGGGCTTAAAGCAATTGCAAGAGAAATACAAATTCCTTGATTTAGATAAGGTTGGGATTTGGGGGCACTCCGGGGGTGGATTTGCCACTGCAGCCGCGATGTTTAAGTACCCAGATTTTTTCAAAGTAGGGATTTCAGAATCTGGCAACCACGACAACCGAAATTACGAAGACGACTGGGGAGAACGATATATTGGCTTGGAAACTAAAGACAGTAACGGTGTCTCTAACTATGAAAAACAGGCTAATCAGACTTTTGCGAAAGACTTAAAAGGAAAGCTATTACTCATACATGGCGGAATGGACGATAATGTACCTCCCTATAACTCCTATTTGGTAGCCGATGCATTGATCAAAGCAAACAAAGACTTCGATTTCTTATTGCTTCCGAATGCGAGACATGGTTTTGGCATGGATAGTGATTACATCATGCGCAGGCGCTGGGATTACTTTTTAGCGCATTTAATGCAGGCTACAACGCCAAAAGAATATCTAATTAAAGTTGACCCTGACCCAAGACTGAAATAAGCAATCATCCCGGTTTTTAATGAATTTTATGACGTAGCAAAGACTTGATGGCAAACGAAGCTATTTGTCATCTGGAGCAAATCGGTACGAAATAAACCTTCGAAATAGACAGTGCATCCAACAGACTTTGGAGCGGGCATAATTATGCGCATTAAAACATCCGCAATAGGGGCTTATAAAAGATAATTGCCTTAGCCGTGCAGGTATTATACTTTTGTAGTGTGACCTAGTTCTAAAAGGTTATATTTGTTGCTTATATATTAAAATTATTATTATGAATAACGGAACAGTAAAATTTTTCAACGATGCCAAAGGATTCGGATTCATTACACCAGATGATGGTAGTAAGGATGTATTTGTCCATGTAAATGGTTTAACCGATGAGATTAGAGAAGGCGACAAAGTATCTTTTGATGTTGAAGAAGGTCAAAAAGGATTGAACGCAGTTAATGTTAAGGTTTCTTAATCATTAGCGTCTAACATATTTGCATAAAAGAGCATATCTTAATTGATATGCTTTTTTTATGTTCAAAAATGGGTTGGGAGAACCTTATAACGCTCTACCGTCCGCCAAATACTCTTGCACAAACTTTATAGTCATGGCACCCTCATCCACTGCGGAAGCTACACGGTTCATGATTTGAAAATCCTGCATAAAGTCTTTATACTCTTCCTTGAAGGAGACTTTTGCATGATGCTGTTTCTGGTTCTGTATATAAGTAATCACATTAGATACCGCAGACTGACTGTAGGAAAAGGCACCATAACCCTCTTGCCATTCAAACTTTCGTTTGGATAGTCCTTTTTCGTTGATGAAAGCATTAGATGATTTCTTTATTTCTTTTACCAAATCAGATAATCGACACGAAGGAGATAAACCGACAAAAATATGAAGGTGATCCTCCACTCCGTTTATGGCCAATAACTTTTGCCCCTTATTTGTGATTATACCAGTGATGTACTTGAACAATTCATCTTCCCAATCCGAGTGAATTAACCTTTGCCTTCCCTTCACAGCAAATACAACTTGGATATATATTTGTGAAAATGTTCATGGAATCAAGATGTGTGCTTAACATTTAAATCTTCTATCATCAACTTGGCTACGCGCTCAGAAGCCCCTATTCCACCCAGTTTAGTTTCTAATTCAGCATAATCTGAAAGTATTCGTTCTCTCGTCTCTGGTTGCAAAATCTCTTTTAATTCTTTCGTCATGCGCTTCTCATTGAGATCCCGTTCTATCAATTCAGCTACTGCAAGCCTATCAAGCACAAGATTCACCATACAGATGTACTTGATGCTAATGATTCCCTTCAACAGATAATAAGTCACCAACCCCGGTTTGTAGCAAACTACTTGAGGAACCTTGAATAATGCCGCTTCTAAAGTTGCCGTTCCTGACGTAACTAAAGCTGCGACAGAATTATTGAGGATATCATAAGTCTTTCCGAAGAGTACTTTAATGCGACTGTCTGTATACTGCTCGTATAGCGAAGGCTCAATGGTTTCTGAACCAGCAATCACAAACTGATAGTCTGGAAAATGCTTGACCACCTGAAGCATCTTAGGGAGTTTAGTATTGATTTCACGCTTACGACTTCCCGGTAAGAGCGCAATGATCGGCTTATCCGTTAAGCCATTCTCCGAGAGGAACTCACTTTTCGTAAGTAATTCAGGTTTTCTCTGTTCGAGCGCATCTAATATTGGGTGTCCTACGTAGTCTACCTCATATCCATATGACTTATAGAAATCAGGTTCGAAAGGCAGTATTGAGAATCGCCTATCTGTCCACCCCTGTATGGTATGAACACGTTTTCTTTTCCAAGCCCAAGCCTGTGGTAGTATATAGTAGAATATCCTAGTCGAAAGGCTAGAGTTCTTCACGAACTTGGCAATTCTCAAGTTAAAGCCTGAGTTGTCTATCAAAATCAGTACATCTGGCTGAAAGGCCATAATGTCTTCTTCGCAGAACTTGAAATTCGCTTTGATGGTGTTCAAATGACTGACTACAGCGAATACACCCATAAAGGATGTTTCACGAATATGTTTAGCAAGCTCTTGCGCTTCTTTAGCCATGCTATCACCACCCCAAACCCTAAAATAGGCTTCATCATCACGAAGCTTTAACTGCTTCATCATGTTGGCGGCATGCATATCGCCAGAGGCCTCACCTGCTATGATATAATACTTCATTTGTCAGTTTCTCCTTCGAAGTTCTACCTTCCTTGCTAATTATCAAACTTGGAAGCCCAAACTTAGAACATAGCCTGATTAATCGTTACCTTTGCGGTTAGTAAAAACTCATCATTTTATGCTTAAAATAGGCGTTTTAGGAGCAGGTCACCTCGGCAAAATTCACATTAAGTGTATTAAAGACATTGCTGAATATGAATTGGTTGGATTTTATGATCCTATGCCTGACAATGCATTAGCAGTTTCTGAAGAATACGGTATCAAAAGTTTCGACACCATAGATGCCCTATTGCAAGAAGTAGACCTAGTCGATATTGTAACACCTACTCTTTCCCACTTTGACTGTGCTAGCCAAGCACTAAAGGCGGGCAAGCATGTGTTTGTTGAAAAACCAGTCACCAATACAATAGAAGAAGCTGAAGAGTTGATCCGCCTATCTACCGAGCAGGGTCTAAAAATGCAGGTAGGTCATGTCGAAAGATTCAACCCTGCCTTTATTGCTGCCCAGCCCTATCTAAAGCAGCCCATGTTTATCGAAACGCACCGACTTGCACAGTTTAATCCTCGTGGACTTGATGTACCTGTGGTATTGGACTTGATGATTCATGACATTGACGTCATCTTAAAAGCTGTTGGATCCGAGGTAGAGAAGATTTCGGCCAGCGGAGTAAATGTAGTGGCCGATACACCTGATATAGCGAATGCTAGACTAGAGTTTGCCAATGGCTGTGTCGCCAACTTAACTACCAGCCGCATAGCAGTAAAAAACATGCGTAAATCACGTTTCTTTCAAAAAGACGCCTATGTAGCCGTAGATTTCCTTGAAAAAAAATCTGAGATCGTCCGGATGCAAGAGGCAACGGGTGATGAAGGAGCCTTTTCAATGGTACTTGACTTGGGCGAAGGAAAAGGCAAAAAGGAGATCATCTTTGAAAACCCTAAAGTGCATCCGAGCAACGCTATTCGCGAAGAACTCTTCACCTTTCAGGAGGCGATTGTGAACGATACTGAACCCATCGTTACCATTCAAGATGGATATAAAGCATTAAAAGTAGCACACGGCATACTTGACGAAATTCAAAAAAACCTCAAGAAAATCGGGTAACAAACACCGATTACATGTGGTTTAATAACGAAGGCAAACGTCTTCAAAACCCCTAGAGGGCTTAACTTGTAACTAAAACCCAATTAATATGGATAACAGAAAATTATTACCCATTGTAGTGATAACCGTAATTGCACTCATCGTTGTGGTCGGATTATCATCGAGTATTTTTTATACGATTCAATCAAATGAGCGTGCAGTCATCTTTAAGAAATTCTCTGGAGGACTAGATAAAGAGAATGTCATTCAACCTGGCTTTAATGTTAAAGCTCCTTGGAATGACCTTTACGTGTATGATGTGTCGGAAAATCAGGCAGAAGAGACCATGGATGTTTTAGAAAAAAATGGTCTTTCTATCTCAGTAGATATTTCAGTTCGTTTCCACCCTATGTATGAGAAAATCGGTGAGATTCATGAGACTTTCACAAGAGATTATGTGAATAGACTAGTAATTCCTGAAGTAAGATCCACTGTAAGACAGGTGATGGGTAGATTCACTGCAGAAGAGATCTATTCGACCAAACGTTCAGAAGTAGAGCAAGCGATTATCACAGAAACTGAACGTGTTTTAGGAAACGAGAACAATAACATTCAGATGAAAGCACTTTTGATTCGTTCGATCAACTTACCAGCAAAAATCAAAACGGCTATTGAAAGCAAGTTACAACAAGAGCAAGAAGCACTTGCTTATAGATTCCGTTTGGATAGAGAGACAAGTGAAGCTGAGAGAAAACGTATTGCCGCTGAAGGTGAATCTGCTGCTAACAAGATTATCAACAACAGTTTAACGGATGCACTTCTTAAGATGAGAGGAATTGAGGCTACTTTAAAACTAGCTGAGTCACCTAACGCTAAAGTCGTTGTAATTGGTCAAGGAGAAGGTGGATTACCATTAATCTTGGGTAATAATTAAAAACAATTCGTTCACTATGGAACAAGTATTTTATTTCCGTGTTTAATAGTATAAATTCGCCCGCGGAAAAGGAGTACAATTACGAAAACACTAATTATATAATGTCAAATACAGCAGAGATCAAAGTTGGAGGTCAATCCTATGAGCTACCTGTCATTGAGGGTACTGAGCAAGAGCAAGCCATAGATATTTCATCACTTAGAGGAGCTAGTGGCGTCATCACTATTGACCCTGGTTTTAAAAACACTGGGTCTACCACAAGTGCTATCACGTTCTTGGACGGTGAAAAAGGTATCTTGAGATATAGAGGCTACTCAATAGAAGAATTGGCTGAGAAGTCAACTTTTCTTGAAGTATCATTCTTGTTGATATATGGTCACTTACCTTCAGTAGAAGAGTACACTAGTTTTGAAGATAGTATAACTAAGCACACGCTTGTTCACGAGGATGTGAAGAAAATTTTAGAGGGCTTCCCTTCTACTGCTCACCCAATGGGTGTACTTTCTTCATTGGTTTGTGCTCAAACGGCTTTCTATCCTGAGTCACTTGACCCTAATAGATCAGCTGATGAGGTTGATATGAGTATCATTCGATTGATTGCTAAAATGCCAACTTTTGCTGCTTGGTCTTACAAGAATCAAATTGGTCAGCCTGTTAACTACCCTGATAACAAGCAAAACTACACGGCAAACTTCTTGAAAATGATGTTTGCTAATCCTGCTGAGCAGTATGACGTTGACCCCGTTGTCGCTAACGCTTTGAACAAACTATTGATCTTACATGCTGACCATGAGCAAAACTGTTCTACAGCTACAGTAAGAGTTGTAGGATCGTCACATGCAAGTATGTATGCTTCTATCTCTGCTGGTATCAACGCCCTTTGGGGACCATTACACGGTGGTGCTAACCAAGCGGTTATCGAGATGTTGGAAAACATTAAGAAAGATGGTGGAGATACTAAGAAGTGGATGGCGAAGGCGAAAGATAAAAATGATCCTTTCCGTTTGATGGGCTTCGGACACAGAGTTTACAAAAACTTTGATCCTAGAGCGAAAATCATCAAAAAGGCTGCTGATGATGTGCTTGAGAAGCTTGGAGTGAAAGATCCAGTGTTGGATATCGCTAAAGGTTTGGAAGCAGAAGCATTGAGAGATCCTTACTTCGTAGAAAGAAAACTATATCCAAATGTTGATTTCTATTCAGGTATTATCTACAGGGCTTTAGGAATTCCTACTGATATGTTCACTGTAATGTTTGCCATGGGTAGACTACCAGGATGGATTGCTCAGTGGAAGGAAATGAGAGAGAACAAGGAACCAATCGGACGCCCAAGACAAGTATATACTGGTGCAAACGAGAGACCTTATGTTGGCATGTCCGACAGATAAATAATTGCTTCAACGCAATCAAAGGGTGCCTAGTGCACCCTTTTTTTATGCCTAATGGCGAAAATTTGGGTATAGCAAGCTCATAATATTCACAAGTTTATTCAAAAAAATAAGCAGTCAGTCTCCAGGTGCTCTAAGAAAGAATTCCTCAATCAGCCCCTCTTCTCATCCTGAGCTTGCTGAAGGAACTATCATAAGATGTCAGACCCTTCGTGAACTCAGGGAAAGAAAGGGTAAGAAATATGAGGTTTGTATTCTGAATCTCTATTTACTGTAATAATCCACCCCTCTTTTTATCCTGAGCTTGCCGAAGGAACTTGTTAAGTAGAGTGTATTTCAAATGCGTCAAGAAGATACCTCGATGAACTCGGTAAAGGAAAGAGGGTTTTAGATTTTATCCCAGCCCCTAGGCGCGTTGTACAACAACTCCCCTTTTCTGATCTCTAAAGGCGAATCAATATTGTTATGATATAGCCCGCCAGTTCCTAAGCCCTGTGGTAAAGTTGGTTTGTATTGAGAAGCGAACTGTGCAATGGCATTTAAGCCAACATTAGATTCTAACATGGATGTCATCCACCAACCTATATTTAGGCTTTCAGCGATCTCTATCCACTCCTGACAGGATTTTATTCCTCCAACTAAGGAAGGCTTCAAAATGATATACTGCGGCTTGATGGACTTCAGCAAAGCTTCCTTCGCCCTATAATCATGTACTCCGATCAATTCTTCGTCTAAGGCGATTGGTAGAATACCAGAAGCACAGAGTTCAGCCATTGCCTCATGCTGATTGGTTTTGATAGGCTGTTCGATTGAATGAATCTCTAGTGACGCTAACTGCTCCAATTTATCTGCAGCGTCTTCTGCTGTGAAAGCACCGTTCGCATCGACTCGCAGGGTGATATCGTTCGCAGAGTATTCCTTTCGAATCCGAGCAAGCAGCCCCAGTTCTTTATCGAAGTTGATGGCGCCTACCTTCATTTTGATCGTATTGAAACCTGCTTTTAGTTTCTCTTCAACCTGTTGCTGCATAAAAGCCTCATCGCCCATCCAGATTAGACCATTAATCGGCATACGGTAACTTCCCTGATAGAAGTCTGTATCAAATATTTTATGGGTCCCACCATTGATCAAGTCTAGCAAAGCAGTCTCTAGTCCAAAACGAATGGAGGGTAAATGCGCTGGGATGTGTTCAGCAAGGAAATCTAATATTTCGGTTTGTTTTTCAGGGACTTCTAAAGCTTCAATTTGCTTTAAGGTATCTGACAATAACTCTTGATAATCAGTACTATAGTCTTCACTCAAGCCTTTCAAGGGGCTTGCTTCTCCTAAACCAAATACTAGAGATTCGTTTTCGCTAAAGACCTTAATAAACCAAGTTTCCTTTTCGGTAAAAGTGCCACGAGAAGTTCCGGCTTCGAACCTGAACTTTAAAAGGTGTGGAATGACTTCGAATCGAAGCTTCATGACTGTCCTAATAGTCGTTTGACGTACTTACCGATGATATCGAACTCTAGATTAACCTTGTCTCCCACTTTCAATTGGTGGAAGTTGGTGAACTCATAGGTATAGGGAATAATCGCGATACGGAACTTGCCTTCTTCTGAGTTGAAGCAAGTTAAGCTAGTACCATTGACACAAACAGAACCCTTCTCTACCGTCACATTTCCTTGCGTAATGTCGTATTCAAAGTCAAAAAGCCAACTTCCCACTTGTTCTTGAATCTGAGCAACTGTCCCAATTTGATCCACATGCCCCTGAACCACGTGACCATCGAAACGGCCATTAGCGATCATACAGCGCTCTAAGTTTACGATTGTGCCTGTTTTCCAGTCACCTAAATTGGTCTTTTGCAAGGTCTCATCGATGGCCGTAACACGGTGAACATCATCTGTAACCTTCACTACAGTAAGACAAGTACCATTGTGTGCAATACTCTGATCGATTTTGAGTTCGGGACTCACGCTACTCTTGATGTCAAAATGAACGTTAGTACCTTCCTTTTCTATGGCGATAACCTCGCCTACTGTTTCTATAATTCCTGTGAACATGTGGGATGCTTCTTAATGTGATGCGAAGATATAACAGATTTCTTAGTCTTAGGTTTACTTCGACTGTAAGAAGTTGGAAGATGGAAGTTAGAAGCCAGAAGTCGGAAGACGGAAGTTAGAAGTCGGGAGCTATGAGCTGAATTAAGCAGGCTAACCTTGTATCACCGCTTTTTTAAATATTTAACCCTTGACAGTCAAACTTCTTGGTCTAAATTGGGGTTAATAAAACCAGATAAAATAATTACTAAACAAACCAACGTCAACATGGCATCAATCACATTAGGAGGAACACCAATCAACACAAATGGAGAGTTACCGAGCATCGGAAACAATGCAGCTGGTTTTTCTTTAGCCGCAGGAGATTTATCTACTAAAACACTTAGCGACTACAGTGGCAAAAACATTGTAATGAACATCTTCCCTAGCGTTGATACAGGCGTTTGTGCAACCTCTATACGTACTTTTAATAAAACTGCTGCTGATCTAAGCAATACAGTTGTATTGTGTATCTCAAGAGATTTACCTTTCGCACAAGGCCGTTTTTGTGGAGCAGAAGGAATCGAAAATGTAGAAATGCTTTCTGACTTTAAAACTGGTCAGTTTGGAAAAGATTATGGCTTAGAAATAACAGACGGTGCTTTTGGTGGGTTACATTCAAGATGTATAGTCGTAGTTGATGCAGAAGGAAAAGTCGCTTATACCGAGCAAGTACCTGAAATTGGTCAAGAGCCGAATTACGATGCAGCGCTAGCTAGTTTATAGAATACGCTTCAAAAAGCTGATTTAAGAAGTAAAAAGAACTGATGGTATTACTCCATTGGTTCTTTTTTTGATTCAAAGCTGAGCAGTTCTCCGAATACCATTTTCAAATAAAACGACACTATTCCCTACACTTAAACTATCTTCGCATGATCTCAAATGGAAGACAGTTATAGACATAAAGGCATGCGCAGACAGTTGGTTAAAACTGTACAGGCGCAAGGCATCACAGACGAGCGTGTACTAGCCGCAATCGGCAAAATCCCACGTCATTTCTTTTTCGAAAATGCACTAGTTGAACATGCCTATGAAGACAAGGCCTTCCCTATTGGTGCTGGTCAAACGATTTCACAGCCCTACACTGTCGCTTTTCAGAGTCAGCTCTTACAGATTAAGTCAGGAGATAAAATCTTAGAAATTGGTACTGGCTCCGGCTATCAAGCCATTGTGTTACTAGAGCTTGGTGCAAATGTTTACACCATAGAATACCAGAAGACACTTTACGAACACACCAAGTCCTTCTTACCAAACATGGGCTATAGGCCTAACTTCTTCTATGGAGATGGTTCTCAAGGACTGAGTCGGCATGCACCATATGATAAGATAATCGTTACAGCTGGTGCGCCTACCGTGCCCAATGCGCTGATTGATCAATTGAAAGTGGGTGGCTGCTTAGTGATCCCGGTCGGCAATCAGAAAACTCAGCAGATGATGCGCATTACCAAAACTGGTGAAAGCAAAATCAAAAGTGAGGTATTCAAAGACTTCAAGTTCGTTCCCCTACTCGGAGATGATGGGTGGAGGTAACTGGTAAATTGGTCATTGGTATCTTATACCTTATTCTTAGACGGCTAGATTACAGTGGCATCCCTTTAGGGAATTAGTCACTGAAGCAATCAAACATTAATTTAACATACTTTAATATATACATGTTATTGTATTTATATCTTAATATTTATTAATATATAATAAGGCGTTAAGATTCTCGATAAGAAGGAAGATTTAACTCCTCCAATCACTAATTTTGCGTCAGACAGAATTTACTATGGCAAAGAAGCACAAAGTATCCAAAGATTCATGTGTTACCATGACGGAGCTAGTCCTCCCTAACGACACAAATACATTGAACAACCTAATGGGTGGTCGTTTGATGCATTGGATGGATGTAGTATCCGCCATTGCTGCTCAAAAGCATTCCAATCGTATAGTTGTAACCGCCTCTGCTGACAACATTTCCTTCAATAACCCAATCCAATTAGGTGATGTGGTGACTTTAGAAGCTAAGGTGACAAGAGCATTCAGTTCTTCGATGGAAGTGTACGTTGAGGTTTACGCAGAGAACATACCTTCAGGGACACGTTTTAAGAGCCATAGTGCCTTCTTTACTTTTGTAGCTGTAGATCAAGGCGGTCGTCCGATTGACGTGCCTGAGCTTAAGCCTGAGACTCCTGAAGAGCAAGAGTTCTTTGAAGGCGCATTACGCAGAAGGCAACTGAGACTTGTACTCGCCAAACGCATGAAGCCAGAAGACGCTACGGAATTAAAAAGCATTTTCGAGACACAGGTTTAAAACCCACACCCCTCTCACATTTAGAACGTCATTCCAGAATTTTTCTTCTCAATTTTCTAAGAGAAGAAAAATATGTGGAATCTCGTTTGAATAAAGGAGATTCCCGTCTGCACGGGAATGACGTATGGATTAAAATGTACTTCCGAATGTTTTCTGCCTCAAGTCTGGGTAAATCTTAGTTTCAACTTATCTTTGATTACATGAGCGATCAGAACTTCCTAGCACATTTTATCGAAGAACCTATCTATCTGATTAAGGAAGATCGAGTGACCACGAAGGAACCTAATGAAGCTGAAACACCAGAAGCTATACCAGTTCCCGCTGAAGCATCAGCATCACAGGATATACAAACTAAAGCGGTAAAACCTGATACTGTGCAAGCAGATGCGCCAGCACCTGTCGTAGTTGAAGAACCGGCTGCTCCTGTTTATGTAAAACCATTACCTACTGCTGGTGATAACCTTAAACACTGTATTGTTTTGGTGGACTCTACCGAGGAGCTATTGGAAGAGCCTTTGAAGGAGTTACTCTATAAAATCATGGGATCCGTTAAGCGGAAGCCTGAAGACGTACTATTGGCCAACTGCAAAAATGCAGACCCAGCGCAAATTGAGGCATTACTGGCCAATAACAACTACAGGCATGTATTGGCCTTTGGTACTGAGGTTTTAGCGGAACTCAAAGGTGTTACATCTTATGCAATCCATCAGGTTGGCCCTAAATCTTTCCTTAAAGCTGATTCGTTAACTGAGATTACCACAAATGTGGACAAGAAAAAAGCGCTTTGGAAAGCGCTTCAAGAAATGTTCTAATCGTTATTAAGACTTATTCCGTCTCACCAAAGATGCTTGCTAGTTTAGACTGCAAAGCCCTTCCTCTTAAGTTTTTACCAATTACCCTGCCTTCCGGATCGAGCAATAGTGCGAATGGAATCGCATTTACTTTATAGGTCATAGCTGCTGCTGATTGGAAGTATTTCAAATCAGAAACGTGCGTTGGCCAAATCAAACCATCTTTTTCGATCGCATCTACCCACTGATTTCTAGTTCGGTCTAAGCTTACACTGAATACCTCAAAGCCTCTTTCATTGTACTTGTTGTACATATTGACCACGTTAGGGTTTTCAGCTCTACAAGGCTTACACCAGCCTGCCCAAAAGTCTAGCAATACATACTTACCTCTCAAGTCTTCTAAACTTGCCGTTTCGCCCCCTGGAGTAGGTAATGTAATGTTTGGAGCAACTTCTCCCATAGCCACTGCCGGTCTGAAAAACTCAAGGTTCGAAGTAAAAAACTCAACATCTTTAGAATTAGGAATCTCTTTCTGAAGCTTATTGGACAAAGAATCCAAGAAGTTAAATTCGTCTGTCTTATTCGGGATATAATCGGTGATTAACAATGAAACAAGTGATCCATCGAAACCCCAAGCCATCTCTTTCAATTTATCTATCTTTCCTGCTTCCAGAGCCAAGCCTTCGTCCGTGAGCCTTTCGATCAGTGCACCATTACCAGAATCGCGAGCACTGATGTACTTTTGATTGAATGCGGTCACTACTTCACGATACTCGCCCAAATAAGCATAAAGTTGCTCAATGTATTCAGCATCGTCTGATCCAGTTACTTTGATCTCACTTCCACCCTGTCCTTCAGCCTCTACACTTAAATCATCTTCATCCAAAACAATGGTTTCAAACTGCTGACCGTAAACATTGATTCTATAAAATCCTGGGCCATCAATTGCTGTTTCCATTTCGAAATTACCTTCGTGATCAGAGTATGCCGTCAATACGGGAGTTATTTGACCTGTCTCATAACGCTCTAGAATCACTTCTCCTTGTGGGATTGGGTTTTTGATTTTCCCCGTAATTCTAACCATTCCATCATTCGAGCTACCACAGGCACTTATAACTGCTGTAATTACTAAAAGGGCTAAAAATTTCTTCATTCCTATTGGCTTAACTTCTTATTCAATATCACTTGGACCTGTTTCGCATCTGCTTTGCCTTGGCTCTTTTTCATCACCTGGCCCATAAACAGTCCCATTAATTTCTTTTTGCCTTGTTTAAAGGCATTAACTTCTTTTGGTAAAGATAACAATACCTCATTTACCAATCCCTCAAGTTCTTCTGTATTGTCTACTGAAAGTAAGTTTTGACTTTCAGCGATATGTAAAGCACTTGAATCATTACCCAGCATGGCAGGCAAAACGGTATGAGTGGCGACAGAATTATTCAAACGCCCATCCTCTACCAAAACAATCAATTCAGCCATTCGTTCCACAGAAACATTAAGCTGATCAATTGTTGTATTCATATCGTTCAATAAACCTTTAACTGCTCCATTGAGCCAGTTTGCTGCAGCTTTCTTGTTGCTAACCAATTCACACAACGATTGAAAGTACAATGCGGTTTCCTTCTCTTCCGTCAAAAGGGTAACATCATAGTCAGACAGCTGATATTCACTCTGAAATACATGTCTAAATTGCCTAGGCGTTGTCGCTATTTTCGTCCTCAAACCTTCTAAATAAGCCTCCTCAATGATCAAGGAGGGCAAATCTGGGCAAGGAAAGTAACGATAGTCGTTCATCGTTTCTTTAAAGCGCATACTGGCTGTAGTGCCTGAGTTAGGATCGAAGGTCCTCGTTTCAATATCGATATACTCATCGGCTTGCGCCATTTTCAATTGACGCTCCAGTTCATGAACAATTGCCTTGCGCACATTACTGAAGGAGTTCATGTTTTTTACTTCGACCTTATTGCCTAATTGGCTCGAACCGATGGGCATAACGGAGATATTTGCATCACAGCGCAATTCTCCTTTTTCCATATTCGCTTCACTTATGCCGAGAAAACGCACGATTCTACGCACCTCCTGAAGAAAAGCAGCTGCCTCGTCTGGTCCTTTGATGCTCGGCTCAGTTACAATCTCTACTAAGGGACTTCCAGCCCTATTCAAATCAATTAAGGTAGAATTGCCTTCCTCGTGGATGGACTTACCAGCATCTTCTTCCATGTGAATGTGGTGCAATTCCACTGAAGGCTGTTGAAAGCCTTCTCCAAAAAGCATTACTTGGCCTCCAACACAGATTGGCGTTTTGTCTTGTGTAGTTTGATAGCCCTTTGGCAAATCTGGATAGAAATAGCTCTTTCTTGCAAAGTGATTAACCTTCGTTATCTCGCAATTACAGGCCAAACCCATTAAAATAGCCTTTTCGACTACCTCCTTGTTCAAAACAGGAAGGGTTCCAGGGTGTCCCAAAGATATCACACTGATATGTTCATTTGGCAAGGCATCAGAGGTATTCGGATCTGATGAAAAAATCTTAGAGGCGGTATTAAGCTGCACATGAACTTCTAGTCCAACAACAGCTTGATAGCCTGCCTCAGTTAATTTGGTAATGATTTTGTTCACAAAGCTGCGATCATTTCGTTCGCCTTTACCACTACCTGATCAAGTCCAGAAAGATCTTTTCCTCCTGCCGTAGCAAAGAATGGTTGTCCTCCGCCACCGCCTTTGATTTCTTTCGCTAGTTCACGAACCATTTGACCTGCATTAAGGACCTTATCTTTCACAAGGTTTTCAGCGATGATTACAGCAACTTGTGGTTTACCATCAATATCGGCTGCTAACACCGCTACTAAGTTCTCTACTTCGTTTTTCAGCTCAAAAGCAATCTTCTTTAACACATCGGCATTAGGAAATAATACCTTAGCTACCAATGAGTTGAACCCACTACCTTCAACTACTTTACTTAATAAATCAACCTTGATTAAACCTGATTGCTTGGCGTGTAACTCTTCGATAATTTTCGTCAATCGTTTCTGATCATCGATCAAACTAGATACTGCTTTGGTCAGTTCTTTAGGGTTCTTCAACAACCCTTTAACTTCGTTTAATTCTTTCTCTTGTGACTGTATAAAAGCGAAAGCCCTAGGGCCTGTGTAAGCCTCTATCCTTCTTACGCCAGCTGCTACAGCACCTTCAGAAACGATCTTAAATAAACCGATGTCTCCTGTTGCCTTGACATGGGTTCCGCCACAAAGCTCAACAGAGTATGCTGGGTCAAATGTGATAACCCGTACATGATCACCATACTTCTCACCAAAGAGCGCCATGGCTCCTAAAGACTTAGCATCTGCAATCGGAACATCCCTCTGCTCATCTAAGTGAATGTTTTTACGAATATGATCATTTACGATACGCTCAATCTCTTCAATCTGCTCATCATCTACTTTAGAGAAGTGTGAGAAGTCAAAACGAAGTACTTTATCTGATACCAAAGAGCCTTTCTGCTGTACATGTGTACCGAGTGTATCTCTTAGCGCTGCGTGTAGCAGGTGTGTCGCACTGTGATTACTTCTAATGAGTGTTCTTCTATCACTATTGATAGTTGCTTTAAAGGTAGCTTTAGGATCAGCAGGGATCTTATCCGTATAATGAACGATCAGGTCGTTCTCTTTCAAAGTATTGATCACCTTGACAGTCTCATTATCGTTAGTCAGCACACCGGTATCACCTATCTGTCCACCACTCTCTCCGTAGAAAGGTGTCTTGTTGAGCACTACTTGGTAAACCTTACCTTTCTTCTCTTTAATCTCGCGGTACTTGATGATCTGTGTTTCCGATTCTTCGAAGTCATAACCAACAAACTCCACCGAGTCTTCTGAATGCACGTCTATCCAGTCGCCTTTCTCAGAAACTGCATCTGCTTTCGAAAGATTCTTTTGAGTTTCCATAGCCGCTTTAAAACCAGCCTCGTCTATACTTAAGCCACTCTCGCTTGCGATCAATGCCGTTAGGTCTACTGGAAATCCAAAGGTATCATACAGTTCGAAAACTTCTTGACCTTCAATTACTTTAGTATTACTTTTCTTAAGTCTTTGTTTAACTTGATCTAGTCGCTTCAAACCATTCTCAAGCGTCCTCAAGAAAGAAGATTCTTCCTCTCGAATCACCTTCGCGATCAAGTCTTTCTGACTTTCCAATTCATCGAAGAACCCTTTGTACTGACCAGCTAGTACTTCGACTAATTCGTGCATGAAAGGCTCCTTCAAGTTGAGGAAAGTATATCCATAACGAACTGCTCTTCTAAGAATTCGTCTGATCACGTAACCTGCTTTATTGTTGGAAGGTAGTTGATCGTCTGCGATAGCGAATGATATCGCACGGATGTGATCAACGATTACTCTTAATGCTATATCTGTCTCTTCCTTTTTACCATACTCCACTCCTGCCTTCTTAGCGAGGTGGTCGATCAATGGCATAAAGATATCTGTGTCGTAATTGGACGACTTTTGCTGAAGTGCCATTGCAAGACGTTCAAAGCCCATTCCGGTGTCTATGTGCTGAGCAGGGAGATTATCCAAATGCCCATCCGACTTACGGTCGAACTGCATAAACACCAAGTTCCATACTTCCACCACCTGTGGGTGATCCATATTGACAAGGTCTTTCCCCGACACCTTCGCCATTTCTTCTTCTGTTCTTAAATCGATATGGATTTCAGAGCAAGGTCCACATGGCCCTGTCTCTCCCATTTCCCAGAAGTTATCCTTCTTGTTACCATTCAGAATACGGGCTTCATCAATGTATGCCTTCCAGAGATCAAATGCCTCTTGGTCAAAACCAAGTCCATCCTTCTTATCTCCTTCGAAAACCGTCACATACAGTCTGTCCTTCGGCAAGCCATATACTTCGGTTAATAACTCCCAAGCCCAATTAATCGCATCTTTTTTGAAATAATCACCAAATGACCAGTTTCCCAGCATTTCAAACATGGTGTGGTGATACGTGTCAATACCTACTTCCTCTAAGTCATTGTGCTTACCTGATACGCGCAGACACTTTTGGCTATTCACCGCTCGTGAATAATCTGCTTTGGCATTACCCAAAAAAAGGTCTTTAAACTGATTCATTCCAGCATTGGTAAACATCAATGTAGGGTCACCTTTCAACACCATAGGTGCTGATGGCACATATTTATGCCCCTTCTTTTCGAAGAACTCAATAAACTTTGACCTAATCTCTCTCGACTGCATACGGGAACTGTTATCTGCTAAAGTACGTTTGATTAATTTTATTAATTTTGTAGGGTCTAAGCAACTAAATGCAAAGGCACAAAATTAGGAGAATTTCAAAAAGGATTCTTAATGTCGAAAATAAAATATTACTACGATACCGAGACTTGTAAATACGAGCGAGTTAAGGTGAAGAAAAGCGATGTAATCATCAATGCGCTAGGTTTTACTTCCTTGGCCGTGATACTCGCTATAGGTATCATAGTGGTGCTTTCTAGGTACTTTGAATCACCTAAAGAAATGGCCCTCAACAAGCAAAATGAGGAGCTAAAGCTCTATTACGACCTTATGCAGGAACAATTAACTAGCATGGACAATATGCTGGGTGTTTTGCAAGAGAAAGATGATAACGTATACCGTACAGTATTCGAAGCTGAGCCAATTGCTAGTACGATAAGAGAAGCCGGTTCTGGTGGCGTACTGAAGTATCGTAACCTACTCGAGAGCGATCTTGACAACAAAGACTTAGTGGTCGGAACGTTGGAAAGAATTGATAGAGTAAAGAAAAAAATGTACATCCAGACCAAGTCTTATGATGAGGTGTTGGACTTGGCAAGAAATAAAGAAGAGTATTATGCTGCGATGCCTGCCATTCAGCCAGTTTCGAATAAAGAGCTGCGAAGACTTTCTTCCGGTTTTGGGCGAAGACTAGACCCTATTCTTAAGGTCAAGAAAATGCATTATGGCACTGATTTCTCTGCCGAAAGAGGTACTCCTGTTTACGCTACGGCTGACGGTGTTGTTAACCGTGCTAGAAAAGACTATACCGGTCTTGGCCATCACATCAAGATTGATCATGGCTTTGGATTCGAGACACTTTATGGTCACATGAGTAGGTTCGAGGTAAAAAATGGCCAGAAGGTTAGGCGTGGAGACATCATTGGCTATGTAGGCAATACAGGTAAATCTACGGCCCCTCACCTGCACTATGAAGTACACGTAAATGGAAAAGCAGCCAACCCAGTTTACTATTTCTATAAAGATCTTGACGCGAAAGAATTCGAAGAAATCTTAAGACTTTCTTCTATAGAAAACCAGTCGCTCGGCTCATATTCTAACCGGTAATTATTTCTTTTGTAGTGGTTAACATTTAATCTTTAGGATTAAAGTTATTCTTTCAACATATTTTGTAACTTTCTGATATGCCGTACAAAGAGAAGCCTATAGTCAAGAAATATTTCACCATTGGTGAGGTAGCTAGAGAGCTTGGCGTTGCAACTTCTTTGATTCGTTTTTGGGAGACTCAGTTTGATTTCATCAGGCCCAAAAAGAATGCGAAAGGCAACCGTAAATTCACACAAGACGATCTAAAAAAACTCAAACTGGTTTACCATCTGGTAAAAGAAAAAGGCTATACCCTTCAAGGTGCGCAAGACCATATCAAAAGCAGTAAAGATAGCATTGATGATACAGCGGAATTGGTGGAATCTCTTCAGAGAGTTCGTTCTTTCCTCGAAGAGATGAAAAGAAATCTGCCTTGAACCCAGAGCAGCGCCATCAGATAGCGCTATCTCTCATCTCAGGCATCGGACCCATTCTATCCAAGCAGCTTATTAACCATTTCGGGAGCACCGAAGAAGTATTCAAAGCTTCAACAGGAAAAGTCTCAAAAACCAATGGCTTCGGTAATAAACTCTCCGCACTCCTTTCGAACGAAGAAACTCTCCTAAAACAAGCAGATATAGTGATTGAGCAGTCAATCAAATCTGGCATCTCCATTCATTGCTATAAAGACGACAGTTATCCGAAGAGACTTCTGCATGCCCCCGACTCTCCCATTATTCTTTACAGCAAAGGTAATGTAGTACTCAACCCTAAGAAGACGATTGGAGTGGTAGGCACTAGAAAAGCAACAAATTATGGCTTGTCGACTACAGATGCGATTGTCAACGAAGCCAAATCAAATGAACCAACCATAGTTTCGGGCCTAGCTTACGGGATAGACGTAAGAGCACATGAAGCAGCCTTAGCCGAAGACTTACCTACTATAGCCGTATTGGCTTGTGGACTTGACGCTGTTTACCCTGCAGGCAATAGAGCTACCGCTAAGAAGATGCTTACAAATGGAGGCTTAGTAAGCGAATACCCAATAGGAACAAAAGCAGACCCCAGGCACTTTCCGGCTAGGAACAGGATTATTGCAGGGCTTTCTGACGCCTTGATTGTAGTCGAAGCAGCAAAGAAAGGTGGTGCCTTGATTACAGGAAATATTGCGCATAGCTATGAAAGGCCAGTATTTGCCGTTCCAGGTCAACTAGATAAATCAAACTCCGAAGGCTGCAATCAGTTAATCAGGAATTTTAAAGCATCTATTTACACAGGCTTTCGTGACGTTGTCGAGTCCCTGAATTGGGATGTAGAGACAGAGCAGAAAGTTCAGCTGCTTGCGAAGCAGCTTGAAAAGCTAACCGGCCGAGAAAAGAAGGTAGTCGACACATTATTGGCTAATGGTCAGCAAATGACATTAGATGACTTAAGCTGGCAAAGTCAAATCCCACTGAATCAACTGGCTTCTGTTCTATTACAATTAGAATTTGATGGCATTGTAAAGCCACTACCTGGCAAGGAGTATCGCTTAGGCTAGTTGGGTGATTGGGTGATTGGGTGATTGGGTGATTGGGTGATTGGGTGATTGGGTGAAATGTATTTTTTTATTAAAGACACTCCAAACTATTCCTTGTTAATTCTTCATTAACCATTCCACATTCCTCATTCATGATTACTGCTAGCGAAACCATTTCTTATTTAATCAACTAGATAATAAAATTGAAGATGGTATAAACTTTTTACCAATGCATGCCCATTGTATAAGTGCCTTCTTTGACTCTTAACAACTCGTAAACCAAATTATGGATGTTTGGTCTCACATTGAGTTGATAGATTTTACTATTATTTCTAGTTGGGTAGACACGGTTAGATAGAAATATAAAAAGTAAATCATTTGCTGGATCAGCCCAAACGAGTGTACCCGTATATCCTGTATGGCCGAAACTTTCAGGACTTACCCCTTTTGCAACACTACTAATATTAGCATCATACGCAACCAAGGGCTTATCAAAGCCCAAGCCTCTCCTATTACCTACTTCACAAAACTGGCAATCAGTGAATTCCTGAATCGTAGATGCTTTGAGGTAAGTCTTTCCTTCAAAACTTCCTCCATTTAGGAGCATTTGATACACTTTCGCTAAATCACCGGCCCGACTAAAAAGTCCAGCATTACCTGAAATACCACGCATCATTGCTGCACCTTCATCGTGGACGTCACCATGCAGTGCTTCCATCCTAAAGAAACTATCTACCTCGGTTGGTACTATTCTATCTAAGTCAAATTCCTCTTTCGGATTAAAGCGGAGTGTAGTCGCTTCTAAAGGGACATAAAACTCATCATAGAGGAACTGGTCGAAAGATTTTCCCGAAAGTCGCTTCACTAATTCTGGGATTAAGTAGAATGTCAAACCAGAGTACACGTATTTTTTGTCTTTGCTCACTTTCGACTTACGGATCATCTTGTAAATCTTCTTCTCAATAAAGTCTTTGTGCATAAACAATTCTGCCTCAGAAATACGGTAAGGATACTTAGCAGATGAATCTCTACTTACCGTTTTGTTCTTGTATTTACCATTGCGCCTTTGCGATTCAGACCAATAAGGAATCCATGCCTTGAGGCCTGCTTGATGTGCTAAAACATCACGCATGACCAAGTGCTTCTTCTTGCCCTTTGCCACCTTAGGGAAATAATCGCCCATCGTCTTATCTGGGTCAAATAAACCTAAATCATATAGCTTCATTAAAGCCAGTGTCGATGCAGTAGTCTTTGTAACAGAGGCAAGGTCATAGATATCTGTCGTATCTATTGCGTTTATCTTGTCATAGGTTTGATAGCCAAAACCTTGATGATAAAAAACTAGGCCATTCTTAGCAATTAAAACCTGTGCTCCAGGAAAGGCCATTGAATCAATGGCTTGTTTCATGATTTCAGCTATCCCTTGATTCAGCTTTTGAGCATCTATATCAAACACATCGGGACCACCATTCTTCAAGCCATCCCCAGCGCGATTGATTTGACGCGTAATTTGAGTTTTGCTTATGTAGACAGGTTCATCTTGCGCCTTTATACTAAATACAAGGCCAAAAAGCATTATTACAATAAGAAGGTTCTTCAACTTCATCATCATCCGTTTTGAGGGAACACATCCAAACTCATTAGCATCGCCTGATCAAACGCATCTTTATCTAGCCCAGTTTCCTGTTTAATAGAACTTAGGAATGAAATAAGCCTTTCCGTAGCAACATTGCCGGTTAGGTCGTTCTTTGCCATTGGGCAACCACCAAAGCCCTTAATGGCAGTATCAAAACGCCTACAACCTGCATTATAGGCAGCTTCTAGTTTCTCTAAGGTCATATCGGGTGTAGAATGAAAGTGGGCGCCAAACTCAATTGAGGGATAGGCATTAATACTGGTACTGAATATACTATTGATCACTTCTGGCTCTGCTACCCCGATTGTATCGGATAAGCTAATGATCTTAACACCGAGTGTAGCAAGTTTTTCTACAAAGCCTGCAACGATCTCTTCATTAAACGCTTCCCCATAAGGATTACCAAATCCCATTGAAATATAGGTTACTAAAGTCTTGTTATGCTTGTGACAAAGGTTCTGGATATCAGCTACAGTGGTCAGTGCATCAGCAATTGACTTGTTTGTATTTCTTTTTTGAAACTGCTCTGAAATGGATAATGGAAAACCCAAGTAATCAATCTCTTCAAATTGAATGGCGTCTTCTGCCCCACGCAAATTCGCAATGATGGCTAGAAGTTTTGATTTCGTACGCGTAAGATCCAATTGATCAAGGACTTGTGCTGTATCCTTTAGTTGAGGTATAGCCTTCGGTGAAACGAAGCTGCCAAAATCGATCGTATCGAATCCAACCTTTAGCAGTTGATTGATGTACAAGGCCTTCTTCTCCGTGGGAATGAAGTCATGCAAACCTTGCATCGCATCTCTTGGGCACTCAATAATTTTCATTACCCAAGTTTAGTCAAGAGATAGCATTACACAAAAGGATTCATCTCTTAATGGTATAAAACAAAAAAGGCTCCGACAAGTCGGAGCCTTTTTAACCTTAAAATTAACAATTACATGTTAGGTGGTAAAATCACCTTGTCAATAATGTGTACAACACCATTCTTAGCAACAACGTCTGCAGCAATAACTTTTGCTCCACTGATTCTCACAGCTCCGTCAGCTATAGATACAGTTACGTTTTGTCCTTGTACAGTTGCAGCTTTTTGTCCGTTAGATAAATCTGTAGACATTACTTTACCTGAAACAACATGGTAAGTAAGGATAGCTACTAATTTGTCTTTATTCTCTGGCTTTAAAAGCATTTCTAATGTTCCAGCAGGAAGTGCAGCGAATGCAGCATCAGTTGGAGCAAATACAGTGAAAGGACCAGCACTTTGCAAAGTCTCTACTAAACCAGCTGCTTTTACTGCTGCTACTAATGTTTTTAGGTTGTCAGCACCTACGGCTAATTCAACGATATCTTTAGACTGAGCTTTTGCTACAGATACTGTTAATAAGAATGCAAACATAGTTGCAGTCAATGATCTTAATATTCTTTGAGATTTCATAATTGGATGTTTTTCTATTTTTGTTTTAAACTATTCTACTTACGACCTGCCATGGCAGCTTGGATTTAGAAGTGTTAACTTTTTTTCAAAAAACCTTTAACAAAAGTTTTATCGACTGTAGCAATTGGACTTCCGCCCTCTACTTCTAGTGTCACAGCGAAGGCTACTACCTCTCCTTTGATAACCTTGAGTTCTTGAACTAATTGACTATGATCAAAAATTCCTGCATCAATAGGCGCTAAACCTGGCTTTATTGCCCATAACTGATATTGATGCCCATGCGGAGGATCTGGAAGGTTATCTACACTGATAAAAACTGAATTACTTTTCTTATTCCAAAATACGTTGGCAAAAGCCTCAGGAGCTAAGTCAAGTCCATCCATTTTAATATGAATATTATCTTCACTCATCAAATGAGCAATCCTCAATTCTGCGTACTGAAGCTGTTGGTTGGAATCACTTACTCTATTGGCCAAGGATGTCTGATTAGACTCTAATGAAGCCAATTGGTCTTTTGTACTTTTAAACTGTGCATAGAAAAGATAATTGAAACCAAGACTTATAAACAATAAAATACTGGCAGCAATTGTCCAAACCGGAACAATATTAACACGCTTAATTTTTATCTCAGGCTCGTCATTAAGAACATTCAAGAACTTTTGCTTTTCTATCTCTGTAATGGCATCTAAGGCTCCCTCTAATATTTTTTCATCTGGCGCTTTCGACTCGACATCACCATACTTTATTAGACTCTCTCTCAAGCTATCCAGTTCGATACGAACCTCATTATAATTGTCGGCTACGCGATCAACTTCACGCATTTCTGCAGCAGTCAGCTCTCCAGCAAGGTATGCTTCTAATATTCCTGATGCTATGTACTCTTGGATATCCATTATATAATCGTCCTCAAGTGCTTTATTGCTGTTCTTATTTTTGTTTTCACTGTCCCAAGCGGCATATCTAACCTCGCACAAATCTCTTTATGCGTATATCCCTCAAAAAAGGACATATTGATTAACATTCTTTGCTCTTCTGGAAGCTGTGCTATCAATTGTTTCGCGTAAAGCGATTCCATGTCATCATCACCAGCAATACTCTCTGCTATACTTACGACTTCAACACCATTTTTAGATTCCTGAGTAAGTCGATAATCTTTCGTTCTAGTCTTGTCTATGGCTGCGTTTTTACTTACACGTACTAACCATGTAAACAAAGCGCCTTTAGCCGGGTCAAAATTATGGCCATTCTGCCATATTTTCAATAAAACTGATTGTAAAACGTCTTCGGACATTGCATCATCGCGAAGGACTCTGTTGATCACATTGAGAAGAAGTGATCCATAGTGGATAAAAACTAATTCAATCGCCTCCTTATTGCTTTCCGCAAGCAGATAGCCAATCTTATTTTCAATTGAGGAGGTCATTGCAACTGGTTGAACTGATATGTACACGGTTTTTCGGTTTAGGAGTCTAACTCGTACACATCAATTTTTGTTTAACAATTATTAAACTTAGTTAAACAAAATAAATTTACTAATAGCGTTTCTTACTTCTTTTCGGCTTTTGTTCTGAGCTACCAAAAGGTTTTTTACGAGCTCCTTGACCTCCCTTGTTACTCCCTTGACTGTTGTTATTATTACTCTTTTTCTTCCATTGTAGTGGTTCCTTCTTAGCCTTTTCAGGAACAGGCTGATCGGTCAATTTGTAACCCTGAGGAATTTCAGATGGAATATTTTCTCCTAATAACTTTTCAATAGCACGCACCAAAGGCACATCTTCACTAGAAACTAGGGAAATTGCCTCGCCACTGGCTCCGGCTCTACCAGTTCTTCCAATTCTATGCACGTAGTCTTCAGCGACTTTAGGTAAGTCAAAATTGATTACATGAGGTAGTAAAGGTATATCTAAGCCTCTAGCAGCAATATCAGTAGCCACAAGCACTCTGACAGCCCCCTTTTTGAAGCCTGCTAAAGCACTTGTCCGTGCCCCTTGGCTTTTATCTCCATGAATTGCGGCAGATTTAATTCCTTTGCTATCGAGCCTCTTACTTAATCGATTCGCTCCATGCTTGGTTTTTGAAAAGACAAGCACTTGTTGCCAGTCACCTTCTGAGATTAGCTTAAGCAGAAAATCAGACTTTTTAGCCTTATCCAAGCGATAAATCTTCTGTACAATTTTTTCGACTGCTGTATTCTCTGGTGTAGCCTCGACTAAAACTGGATCTCTCATGAAAGATCCTGCCAATAGCTTGATCTCTTTAGAGAAAGTGGCAGAAAACAATAGGTTTTGTCTCCTATCAGGAATGAGCCCCATGATTCTTTTAATATCTCGGAGAAAGCCCATATCTAACATACGATCTGCTTCGTCTAAGACAAATATTTGTACATAAGCCAACGAGAGAAGTCCCTGGTTATGTAGATCTAATAATCGACCTGGTGTAGCCACTAGAACGTCTACACCATTTCTGAGCTCCTTAACCTGAGCTCCTTGTTTAACACCACCGAAAATTACGGTAGAGTTTAAATGAAGGAATTCTCCATACCCAACAATATTCTCTTGAATTTGAGCTGCTAACTCCCTTGTTGGGGTTAAAATTAGAGAGCGAATTTGCTTTCTTTTTGATTGCTTTTCTTCAGATAGTATCTGGAGAATTGGCAATACAAAACCAGCTGTTTTACCAGTACCTGTCTGCGCAGATGCTAATACATCTTTACGATCTAATATTACTGGAATAGCTTTTTCTTGAATTGGTGACGGGTTAGTATACCCTACTTTTTTTATTGCATGTAGCAATGAGGTCGATAGACCTAAGGATTCGAATGTCATAAAAGTTGTTTGTGAAATGACAACTTTTATTGAAGCTCCATTTCCGGGTGAGCCGCAAAGGTAAGCTAATTAAAACTAAAGAAGTGTTACGCATCACTTTACTTTGAAAGCTAGGCTAAACCGCTTTGCTGAAATGAAGAGATGCCACTACTCTAGTGGTGCCTAAGCCCACTTTTGGCCTACTTTTGATAATTATAAGAATGAATTCCACTAACTTATTCTGAATTACAGTGCACATGAACAAACGTGACTTCATAAAAACAGCCTCTTTATTGGGCTTAACTGCATCGCCCTTTATCACCAATCTAGAAACGCTAATCGGTACAGTAGCAAATCAATCACCCGCTGAGCTGGCTTCAAATGAAGATTTTTGGGAGCAAATCAGGGCTACTTATAAACTCAAACCAGACTATATAAACCTAGAAAACGGTTACTATTGTTTCCTCCCACAAGAAACACTTGAACACTTCATCAATCACGTAAGAGAACTGAACTATCAAGGCTCTCATTATATGCGTACAGTGCAATGGGATAACAAAAAGAAGATTGCAGCCAAGCTAGCGGAAATGGCTGGCTGTGCTGCTGACGAATTAATTATCACCAGAAACACTACAGAATCGCTGGATACGGTGATTGGTGGATTACATTGGAACCGTGAAGACGAGGCCGTTATGGCCCATACAGACT
>ENA-OUOG01000062-OUOG01000062.1-marine-metagenome-genome-assembly--contig:-NODE-62-length-116595-cov-6.274584_pt1 | contig 116595 bp, 75 predicted proteins | sample MGYA00248635_ERZ508505 | MGnify/ENA primary metagenome ERZ508505 (study PRJEB26176, sample SAMN06267871) | marine metagenome | isolation source: Saanich Inlet, British Columbia, Canada | place: Pacific... | reverse complement strand
CGGAGGCTCGGCTGTTTCAACAAAGATTGTCGTTTTCTCCTCGTTTTCCTTTTCGTCTCCTCCGAAGAGGAGGCCAATGCGCAGGCGCGTTTTCCACTCTGTGGCTCGCGCGCCGCGCGGACGCGGGCGACAGGCGATGGGTCCGATCGAGATAAGCGGCGGGGAAGTCCCGAGCGGGCTTCGCCGCGCGTCCACCACGCTGAAGAACGCGCCGGGTCCGTCTCCCCTCCTCCCCTACCCGTCCTCCACGCCGCGCTCGCGGCCGCCGCCGCCCACCGGCGCCCCATCTCGCGCTTTTCGCGGCGAACGATCCCCACTCCGGCCGCGGACCGCGGCGACGACTCGTCGCGTACGAACGCGACACTCGCGCGTTTTACCTCCTTCGCGCCGCATCGTTCTGACGACGTCCACGACGGACATTTCCAAACCTCCGAACCTCCGCCCATGCGCAGGCTCTTCCGGCGACGCCGCGTTCGTCACCCCCGGGGACACCATCGAGGGCGTGGACGTGGATGACGGTTTCCTGCGCGGGCACGGCACGCGCGTGGCGGACGGCCGGCTGCTCGCCACCGTCTGCGGCACGGTCGAGCGCGTCAACAAGCTCGTCTCCGTGCGTCCGCTGCGCACGCGCTACGTCCCCGAGACGGGCGACGTCGTGCTCGGTCGCGTCGTGGACATCGCGGGCAAGCGGTGGAAACTCGACATCGGCGGAAGACAAGACGCCGTGCTACAGCTCGGCGCCGTGCACTTGCCGGGCGGCGCGCAGCGGCGCCGGAACGCGGTGGACGAGCTGAACATGCGCTCTCTGTACAAAGAGAACGATTTGATTTCGTGCGAGGTGCAGTCCTTCTACGCGGACGGCGCCGTGGCGCTGCACACGCGCAGTTTGAAATACGGGCGCCTCGCCGACGGGCAGCTCGTGCGCGTGCCGCCGACTTTAGTGAAGCGCGTCAAGCGGCACTTCCACGCGATCGACGCGGCGAACGCGTTCGGCGGAGACGACGTAAACGCGGAGACGACCATGTCTGGAAACGAGATGAGCGACAACAAACGAAAACGAGAACACACGGGAGACGTGGAGGTGCTCCTCGGGTGTAACGGATTCGTGTGGGTCGGCGCGCGCTCCGCGGCGACGGGCGAATTAAACGACGACGAATTGAACGCGCGCGACGAGGATGACGTCAAAAAAAAAACGAAACGCGTCCAACGCGTCGTCTCTCGCGCTCAGAGAGAGCGCGTGTGCCGCGTGGCGAACGCCGTGCGCGTTTTGTCGGCTCTGTTCTTAGCCATCCACCCGCCCGCCATCGAGGACGTTTCTTTGTGCTCGGTGGAGTGGGGGACATCGCCGAAGGATATGCTCTCGCACGCGTTTCTCGTGCGCATTCTAGAGCGCGAGACGGAACGGCGCCTCGCCAAAGGGGGCGCGTGATTTGAGCGAACGCGGAGACGTTCGTTTATACCTTAGGTAAGACGCATTTTGTCCATAAACGACAAACGCGCGGTAAGGGCAGGTATTTAGTCTATAGGCAGTACATGACACAGAGAGCGCGCCATAGAGGACGTCGCCGCGCATCGCGCGTTTAGAAGAATCTTCGCGAAATCGCCGCCGTTTTCCAACGCACCCGGTGGGCGTCGAATCGCCGCGACCGATCGCGTGCTTTTTTTTTTTTTCGGTTTCGTGAAACCCCACCTCTCTCCGCACAGCACTCATCATACGGATGCGCGCGGGGTCGCGACCGCTGGCTCGCGAACTCGCCCGTCGCCCGTCGCGCGCGTACCAGACGCGGGGGCGTCACGCCGAACGCCGGTGTCACTCGTGCGTCGCGTCTCGCCGTGCCAGCCTCTGCGACACCCTGGACGACATGGCTTCCGCACCTTCCGTGCTCGTGGTCGGGGGAGGCCGCGTGGGGACGTACGTGGCGTGCAAGTTCAAGTCCGCGGGCACCACGGGCGAGGTGGTGCTGAAGGGGAGCCCCGCGTCCCGAGGCGTCTCCTCGCTCCAGCCGTTCGTGGACGCCATGTGCGCGGAAACGGGCGTGACCTTCGTCCGCGACTACGAAGCGCACCGCGATCGCGTCTTCGACTTCGTGTTCGTCTCGGTCAAGACGTACGACCTGCCGAGCGTCAAGGCTGAGCTGGACGCGCACGGCATCACGCCGAAGACCGCCATCCTCGTGCACAACGGCATCGTCGGCCCGTTGTTCGCGAACGCCGTGCGCGTCGTGATCCCGCAGTCGTATGACTTCGTCGAGGAAGCCGTCGAGGAAGCCGAGACTCAACTCGCGAGTCAAAAAAAAAAACGAATCACCATCCACGTCAAGAACGAAGAGAAGCCGTGGGTCATGCCCGACACCGACGCGGCGCGTTTAGTGGCGAGTTTGCTCGAAGCCTCCGACATGCGCGCCGTGGCGGACCCCGCGTTCCCCTACGGCTTGATCCGCAAGTTCTTCATCAACGGCGTGGCGAACCTGCTCGCGATCGTCGGGGACTGCGACTGCAACGGCTTGCTGGCGAACCACCGCGAGCGGATGGAGCGGTTGTACGAGGAATTCGTTTTGGTGCTCGCCGCGCCGCACGCCGACGCGTTCGCGATGCTCCCCGAGGATTTCCACTCAGTGGTTTTCGACGGGCTCGCGTCCTACGGCGAGCACTTCCCCTCCACGAAGATGGACTTCGACGCCGGTCGCGCGCTCGAGGTGGACTCCCTGAACGGGTACGTCGTCGCGCAGGCGAGGCGGCAGGGCGTGCCCGCGCCGGAAAACGAAAAGCTCGTCGACGAGGTGGCGAAGATGGTCGCGGCGCGGGACGTTTCGCGCGCGACGCCGGCGCGGGACGAGCCCCGGTGAGACGCGATAGACCGGGACGCGATAGACCGATACCCTCTCGCGTAGCAAACATCTACTTTCGTATTTATAAAATACAGGAGGGATCGTGCCGTCTTTCGTCACGTCCCGATGACGTTTCCCCACTCGCGCGAAAAATCGCCAATCGCGTCGTCGTCGAACTTGCGCGCGAACAGACACTTCCCGAACCTCGGGGTCTCCTCCTCTGGGTCCAGGCGCGAGCGCTTTTTGTGACTGTTTTCGAAATCGCCCGCATCCGCGCACGTTGTGGTTTCCAGCGCCTCGAACACCGAGACGTCGGACCCGGCGGGCGGGTCCAGTCGTCCGCCGCAGCTCAGGAGCTCGACGCGCGGCCGTCTCTCGCGCTCGCGCGCGAATTGCGCGACGGACGCGAATGTCTTCGGGTGTCCGCTCGCGTACGCCTCCCAGTTGACGTAGGTGACCCCCTCCGAGCACGTCGTCTGGTAGTCCTCGCCGTGCAGCGCCAGCACCGTGGCGAAGTAGTGCTCGTCCGAGTAGCACGCGCGCGCGGCGACGCACTTTTTCGCAAACTCGTCGCGCGCGCGCATGGAGAGCGCGCCCGTCGAGACCATCACGGCGTGCCTCCTGTTGAGCACCCACCACTGGCTGCTCTTGCGCCAGACCGTGTCGTTGAGCCAGGGCGAGAAATCGGGCGGCAGACGGATCAAATGGTCGTGGTCCACCGTCGACCGCGCGTCCCTATCGTGCTTCGTTAAGTCGCACGCGTTGATCACCGACCTCGGCTCGGCGAGCAAAGCGCACGCCGCGACGGGAAACGAAACGAGCGGCATCGCGTTATCCGATATCAACGCGAAGCGCTCGTTTAAGAGGTCATCCTTTATCGCAGCTCGTAACAGCGCGATCGTGGCTTTGACGATGGAAAACGTGCCCCACGTCGTACGCACCGGGTTCTCGATTTCGCGCCCGGCGAAGACGCCTACTTGCGGCGGCGTCTCCGGGTCGGCGTTGACGTAAATGGTGAATCGGTCATCGCCCCCCGCGCTTTCGAAAAACGTCCCCCACGCCTCGTGGAACGGCATGACGCGGTTCGTGAGGAACAGAAACGCGATCTTCCCGTCGGACAAAGGCGTGCGTTTCAAGGAGTGCTGTCCCAGAAGTATCCCGGACTCGCGGTTCCGCATCGCCGTCTCCGCCGTGCGCCCGCCGAGGCCGTCCAGACCGAGGTTCTTGTACTGCTCCACCTTCGCGTGGTACATCGCCGTCGCGACCTCGTCGATCTCGGGAGGGGCGCTCGGCCTGCGGGGCATGGTCGTCGCGAAAGTCTGCGCGCGCTCGCGAGACACGGCCGCCGCGCGCAAATCGCCGAACTGCTCGGTCGCATGCGCCATGTCCAGGCGCGCCCCCTCGATCATGCGGTCGCGAACGTCGTCGTACGCGGCCCCGTGTCGGACGTCCGCTCGGGACCCACCGTTTCCCCGCGTCCCCAGGTACACCACCGCGACCACCACGGCCGCGAGAACCAGCCTCGCGCGCCGCGCGCCGGCCGACCGCGCGCCCCGACCGGTGCCCATCGCGACGCACGCGCACACCCCGTGCGCTCCCCGAATGCGGCGGGCCGCGGCACCTGCAGGGTGAAGGTCACCCGAAGCATTTTTCAGCTGCAGGGAAGCCGCAGAAAAAGCGAAAAGCGATTTTGCTCGGGCAAGGCTCCTGGCTCCGCGAGGATGAAAAAGTGAAAAAGGTGTTTTTTTCAGCATCGAGCTTGGGGCAGCGAATCTCCCCCTCGCTACGTCATCCCGCTCGTCCCCCTCGCTCCCCCGGTGAGCTGAGCCACTTCCGCGACGGTCATCGCTACGACTAGTGCTACGTACGCGCCCGTGACCTTCGCGGCTGCTCGTCCGGCGCCGGACACGATGGGCGGCGGCGGCGGCGGCGCGGGCGGCGGCGTGGTTGGCGGCGCAGGCGGCGGCGCCGGCGCCGTCGGTCGCGCCAGGCATACCTCGTCCAGGTTCACCTTGGCGTAGGCGCTGCTTTCCTGGAGCTTCGTGCAGTTGAACCAGTCCGTGACGTTCCCGACGTACTCGGGAAGCGTGGGCAGACCCACGAGCGACTCCTCCATCGCCTCGACGAGCTTGTCTTTGCATCGCCGCACCTGCGCATCCTGGCAAAACCCGAGGCACGGGTAACGCGCCACCTTGTACTTCTCCATGACCACCTCCGTGATGGCCTGGCCGTCCGCGCCCGAGCCGTCTACCTCGCGCTCCACGCGCACGGTCACGTTCCTGTCCTCGCGGCACTCGTGGTACGCCGACGCGCACACGTAGTACAGAAGCGGGAAGTAACACTCGCCGGGCGAACCGCCGGCGTCGTAGATGTGGGGCTCTTTACGGTCCGCGTCCCTGAACAGCTGGTGGATCAGCGCTGCCACCTCGTCCGCGAACAGCGTGTACTCGCTCGGCTGGCCGTACAGTGGCGCGGAGACGTCCGGAATCAGGCCGGGCGCCCACGTCGCGCGCACCGCGTCCGCCACCGCGGGGTCCTGCGAGCAATGGCGCAGCGCGACCGTGGCGTTGCACACGCCCTGCGTCAGGCCGTCTATCACGGTCTGCGCGTCGCCGCGAGCCACCAGCAGCGCGGCAAACGTGAGCAGCGCGAGCGGGGAGGCCATGCGCGACCGCCCGCACGCGTAGCGCGGCCCCATCGCGCGCGTATTGAGGGCTGCGCGCGACCGTTGTCCTCGGAAGAGAAAACGGCACTGACGAAAATCATGAAAATCGAGTCCCATTTCTTTCGAAAACGTCTCCTCGTGGCGGGAACGCGACGATGAACGAGGCGAGGCACTCGGTATCGCGCCGGGCACAGGCACTGGGGGTGCGCACGCGCGAGCTCGACGCGCCGGCCAGCTCGGACGTATCGTCAACGGCGTCTTGTCGTCGTCGATACGAGTAAGGCGCCCCCCACCTCACCTCGTGCCGGACCTCGCGCGTCTCGACTTTTCCTCTGGAAGAGCCGTTGTTTTCGCGCGTCCAGCAGTGCGCGTTCCTCGGGAATGGCCGGCGGCAACAGGCAGCTTCTGCTCGTCGGATTCACGCTCGTGGGCGGCGCGCTCGGCTTCTACGTCGAGGAGAAGGTGGAGGCGTACTACAAGGAGGAGCGGTTCAAGCGGTTCGAGGCGGCGGTGCAGGCGAGGGCGGACTCGAACGTCAAGAAGACCGAGGCGAAGAAGTGAACGCGCCCCGTAGAGAGGTGCCGATATTCCGAAATCTCTCTTCGCGTCCGTCATGTCGTCTCGCTCCGCGCGAGACCCGCAGTGGGGCGTGCTTCGCGGGTGCGCGGTGAACGAGTGCTTTAACGTGGGGGCCTTCGAGGTCAAGTTCGACGTCTCCGCCATCAGGGGCGCGCGGCCGCACATGGAGGACCGCTGGGCGGTCGCGAGGCACCCCGACGAAGATGAGCCGTACGTCCTCTTCGCCGTCTTCGACGGCCACGGCGGCGACGCGGTGTCCTCCTTCCTCGCGAAACGCTTCTCCGAGACGCTCTTCGACACAAATCTTCGCAACCTGCTGAGAGACGACCCACAAGAGGCGTTAAGGCGCGCCTGCCGTGCGTGCGACGAGGAGATCGTGTCTTTGTTCCCCAAACCGAACGGGTTCCGAAGCGGGCCGGGACCGGGGAGCACCGCGGTGGTCGCGCTGTATTGTTTGACGGAAACAAACCCATCCGCGTACGTAGCCTGCGTCGGCGACTCGCGGTGCGTCGCGGCGGACGAGCACGGCTGTGTGGTGTTCGAGACGGTGGACCAGCGGCCGAGCCGCGTGGAGGAGCGCGCGCGCGTAGAGGCGCTCGGCGGGACCGTGCGCGTCGTCGGCGGCGTCGCGCGCGCCGCCGGCGTGCTCGCCGTCAGCCGCGCGTTTGGCAACGCAGGCATCAAGGCGTGCGTCAAAGCCGAGCCCGAGGTTTCATCGCTCGCGCTGGAGCCTCCTTTAAACGCGTTAAAGGAAGCGGGGGAAAGAGAAACACACACGGGTCTCGCCGAGCCCTCAAAAAGGCCGCCCGCGGTGCACACCGTGATTTTGTGCTCGGACGGACTCACCGACGTCGTGGCGTCCGACCGCGCCGCCGAGGCGACGTGCGCGCGATCGCCGGGGCTGGCGCGGCGCGGCGGCGCTGGCGCGAGCGGCATGAGCTCGAGCGGGTACACGCCGACCCGCGAGGGGACGCCCGCGGGGACGCACGCGCCGCCTTCGGGGCGGCGGCGTTCGTCCTCGGCGCCGTCCGTGGGGACGCTCGGGACGCCGGGCGGGAGCGCGGGGATCCCCGGGGTTCCGGGGACGCACGGGGACGGGGACGGGTGGTGGGGCTCGCGCCGCGTCGCCGCCGCGCTGACGTCGCTGGCCAAGATGCGCCAGAGCGCAGACAACGTGTGCGTCTTAGTGTGCCGCGCGCGCCGGAGGGAGACGAGCCTCTTCCCGCCGGCGCTGGAGGCGCCGGAGGAGGGTCAGGAGACGCGGAAAACCACGCCGGTGAAGACTCCGGTGAAGGCGAAGACGCCTTTGAAGATCCCGGTTGTCCGACAGTCGAAAACGCCGGCGAAGACTCCGGCGAGGTTTCCTTTCGCCGCCGACGCGAACGCGGCTTCGAAGACTCCGGTCAAGACGCCCTCGAAGGCGAAGACGCCGGTCAAGACGCCCTCGAAAGCGAAGACGCCTTCGAAGTCCCCTTCGGCGAAAGCAAAGACGCCTTCGAAGTCGCCTTCGAAGTCGCACGCGAGGACGCCGCGGGGCACGCCCGGCTCGGCGCGCGACGCGAAACGCGCGAGGGGGGGTGAGGTGATGCGAGACGATGCCGCCGTCGCTCCGTCGGCATCGTGACCGGAGAGCGGACGCGCGGCGCTTCGTCTTTCGCTCGAATCGTCGACTACAAACGAGACGCGCGCGCGTACGCTTCCGAACGCGAATGCGAAACCGTCGCGGTTCCGGGTAGATCCCGCGCAATCGACACGATACGCCCCCTCTGATGTCGTCTCTCATCTCACTCGCTTAATGCGCTTTTTTTTCCGTCATCGGACAACTTGGCGGGAGTCGGTACAGCACCTCGCGTCTCCCTTCGAACGCCAGGCGCGCTCTGCGCACGTCCGGCGCCTTGGCCTGGTAATACTCGAGCATCTCGTCGTACGTGCGCACCGGCGCGCCGTTCGCCAAGACGCGGTGCGGGTTCGCATCCGCGAACACGCAGCACGGCACGACCGCGAACGGCTTGTTCAACGCCAGCGCGGTCTCGAAGACGAGGTCCGTCGCCTGGTCGGGGTGCATCGCGACGAGCGCGGACGCCGCGCGAACGGCGTCCGCGATGGTCGTTCGCGGATCGTCGTTCGCCGTCTCCGCGGTTTTTTTTTCGTCGAGCAACGAAGGCGTCGCGAAAACGTTTACCCCTTCGAACGCGGCGCGGACGTGACGCACGGGCGCGCGGTTGAGAAAATCACCGCCGATTTCCAAGTTCGTTTTTTCGGACACTTCTCCGTCTTTCTCAGAAGCGCGCGTTTCGTGAGGGCTCACATCTTCATCTTCACGAAGAAAGACGTCTTCGGGAAAGGTTGACCGTCGCCACTTGCGCACGCGTCGCTTTGTCTTTTTGTTCAAACGCAACGGCTTGGGGTCCACCAGCGTGACCGGCACGCCGTGCTCGAGCGCGAGCTCGAAGGAGAGCAGACCGCGACCGCCGGCGATGTCCACAACCCCGCCGGACGTCGTGCGCGAGCTTTTGTGCGCGCGAGGCTCGCGGCCGTTCGAGCCGCCGCGCAACGCCTCCACCCCGAACGTGTCCACCAGCCACGACGCGAACACCGCGTTGTGTCGCGACTTGGCAGCGTCCGACCCGTGGCTCCCCTCGGCTTCGGTTTCCGTCGCGGGCGGTGCGTTGACGCCGCGCGCGTCGCCCTCGGAGCACGCCGCGTCCCGCTCTATGCGCCTCCGCGCCTCCGCGCGCGCGACGCGCCGCGTCTCCCACCTGCTTGACGCGCGGTGGCGCGCGACGCACGCGGGGTCCGAACACCGCCCGAGGTCCGCCCACGAAAGGCACATCACGCCGAGGTCGGCGGTGGCTTGGGTGTCGGCGGGCACGCCGCTTTCACGCACACGCGCGCGCCACTCCGCGGACGCGGAGGCGTTTTCCCAGGCGTTTTCGGCTCGACCGTCATGGAGCACGATGACGCTATCTGGCAGAAGCGCGAGGCGTCTGCCGCGCGCCCCGGATGTCTCCCAGATGCCCTCCACGCGCACGCGCAGGCCCGCGGTGATGGATTTCGGGAGCGACCAGCCATCAGCCACGAGTGGCGTCGACGTCGCATCGTCCGTTTCCAAGTCCACGAACGCGAGGCGCCGCGACAAGCTCCGCCGTTTACGCACCACGCCCTCCAACGTCACCACCGTCGCATCTGACACGCCGTCCGAGCCCGTCGCGTCGCCGCTCATGGGCCACCCAGCCGGCGCGCCCCACCACTGTCTGACGCGACGAGAAAAAGCGCAGGAAAGCTTCGTGAAGTTTCTGGAGATTTTCACACGACACTGATTCTTATCCGTGTCGTCATTCTTCGACGCGCGAACCGACATGAGCGCCTCGGTCGCCCGCACGGCGTGCCGCCCGGCGGCGCGCCGCGGAATGCGCCTCGCCCGCGGCGATGCGGCTCCCGTTCCCCGCCGCGCGTGGGTCGCGCCGCGGCGCGCCGTCGTCGCGCGCGCAGAAAAAGAATCCGCGGTGCCCCCTCTGGGCGACGCGCCGATGATCGCGCTCGCGGGCGACGGCGTGCGCTCGGAGGCCATCCCCGCGACCCCGGGCGTGTACGCCATCTACGACGAGACTGAGGCCATCCAGTACATCGGCCTGTCCCGCAAGGTGTCCGCGTCGGTCAAGCTGCACGTCTTCGAGTTGCCGAAGCAGTGCGCGTTCGCGCGCTGCGCGTCCCTGCCCGACGCGGCGAAGCCCGATCTGCAGGCGGCGTGGAAGGCGTGGATGATGGAGCAGCTCGCGGCGACGGAGGGCGCTCTGCCCCCGGGCAACACCTCGGGCAACGCGCTGTGGACGGAGCGCAAGAACCGAAAAACGAAGCCCAACTTACGGCTGACGAAAGGCGACGGCGACGACGCGTCGGACGAGGACGTCCAACGTCTGTGCGGCGAGGCTGTGAAAAAACACCGCGTCGTGGCGTTCATCAAGGGCACGCGCGCCGAGCCCGAGTGCGGGTTCTCGCACAGGATGTGCGCCATGTTAGATGAGCTGTTAGTGGACTACGAAACGATCGACACGCTGGACGAGGCGAACAACGGGAACCTCCGGAACGTGCTGAAGACGTTCAGCGACTGGCCCACCATCCCGCAGCTCTACTTGGACGGCGAGCTCGTCGGCGGGCACGACATCCTCGAGGAGATGCACGCGAACGGCGAGCTCAAGGAAATGCTCGCGCCCGCGGAGAAATAGTCGGTAGAAAGGAGAGTGGATCGCGACACGTAGGGAGTCCGGGAAACGTGTTATCGCACGGAAGGTAGACGCGCTCGTCGTCGTATAGACGCGTCGGCGTTGACCCGCGCACGCGACGCGAAATAACGCGCGGTCGCGTGCCGACATATGTTGCGATCTGCGTGTGCCAGACTGCATTCTGCATTCTTAGTCCGTACAAGCGACAAGTACTCCTGTAACACCAGAATCATCACAGGCAGCCGCGCGCGAACGAACACATGGCTTCCCCCGGCGAGTACGGCTCGGTGCCCGCCGGTGATGTGCACGCGGAGCTTGTGTCTCCCGGCTCGACGCAGAAGCGTTGGTCGATGGGTAAGGTGATCGGTTCAGTCCTCGTGGTGCGTGAACGGGTCCCGCGTCCCGATCCGAAGTTTTTCGGCCGAAGATTCTGGGAGGCTCCGAACGCACGGCTCTCGCGGCTATGTCACATCCGTCGGGGGTCGTGAATGAAGACATCGCCTGAAGCGCGTTCCCGAGCTGCACGCGGTACACGCACGCCGCGAATCCGTGAACGCCGCGTCTGCGTATCTGCCCTCCAATCGATCTTAACGCCTGTCACACCGCTAACCTCCCCGATCTGATCTGCCCGCAGGTGGCACTCGGGAGTTTCGCGCTTTCGCTCGCGCGCGGCGGTTCCGTCTCCGGCGGTTCGCTCGGCCAGTCCTACAGCGATTCTCACTTGACATGCCCCAAAGGCATCCTCCCGGCGACCATTCGCGGCGACAACCCCGAGGTTTGGAACGCGGTCTCGCTGGAAATGGCGCGGCGGGTCGATAAGATATACTGGCTGTGCGTTCACGAGGGATGCGACGTTCCGTTTCCCGACGAGATCTTCGACAAAGTCGTCGTGTTTCGCGGGGAAGAGGTTGACGTGTGCAACAAATTCGTGATCGACGGGCAGCCCCGGGAAGGCCTCGGAGGGCACACTTTGCAAGCGTCGGCGATGCACATGCTCGCCACGATGCACGGCTGGTCGCAAAACGCGAACGCGGTGATGATCATGGAACAAGACACGGTGATGGACGGCGGCGTGGAGTGGAGCGCGGATGACTGGTCGTCCTTCGACGCCGCTTTGGAGGCGAAGCCGTGGAACGTGATCCGCATGGGGTATCGGCCTATTCAGTACGAGTATAGCGGCGACCACGCGTGCGAGCCTCAGTGCATGTGTGAAGTCGCGACGAGCAAGGCGTGTTTCCTGGCGGGCGCGGGGTGCGACCTTCGCGGCGCGGACGCCTACGTCGTGCACAACCGTTTCTTCAGCCGGTACGTGGACATGTTCCAAGGACCGGGGTGTATCGACCAGGTCACGTGCTCGGCGGTGGACAACGGGGTGTTGAATCAGCAAGTAGACAACTCTTTTGTCCTCATGCCGCAGTGGAACTACCAGACGGAGGCGAAGGCGGATGGGATTTCGTTCGACGCGCAGCGCGCAAACGCGGGGCTTCTCTCGAAGAACTGCTTCAACCCGACGACCCCGGAGTGGTAGGGGGGAAGACAGACGTTTTTTGGTTCTCGAATCGGCCGTAGTAGCCACGAGCTCATATTACGCTCGAGTAGACCACCGCGGAGACGAGTAGTTTGTGTTTTCGATGCATCGTTCGCATGCGTGTCCTACCGTCAGTAGTCGTCGTGATTTCGGAACTCCAATAAGTGAACGAGCGGCGCTTGCGACGCGAACCGAGCGCGACGACGCGACGCGCGCCAGAAAGTCGTTTTATTCTCATCGTCGCTTTTTTCTCTCGGTACGGTGCGCTTTGCATTTGCACCATCTCTTCCTGGGACTCACGCCACACGCCGCGCGCGGCGAGATGCCGGCGCGCGGGTACGTGGAGTGCTCCGCGACGCTCGGCGCGGCGGCGGCCGCGGGGTGGGCGTACCTGGCGGAAGGGGGCGCGCACCTCGTGCTCGAGCGTCGAGACGTGGCGGACGACGATCCGAACGTCGCGGGGCGCGTTTTGCGCCTGCGCAAGGCGAAGACCGGGACATCGTCGAGCGGGGAAGACGTGGCGCGCGATGGTGCGCGCGACGGCACGCTCGAGACGTGCTCGAACGCGCTCACGGACGCTTCTTTATGGGCCTCGCACCCCGGTTTCGAGGACGCCAACTCCGTGGAGGACCGCTCGTGGGCGTTCGCGCACCACGTGATGCGCCCTCTTCTGGGAGGCAGATTCGTGGACCCCGGCGCGTTCGCGCCCGTGGACCGCGAGTTCCTCCGCGCCGTCGCGGACGCGGTGGAGCCTGCGCGGCCGAGCGCGAGGCGCGCGCGTTCCGGGATCGACCTGGCCGCCACGCGAGCCGCGCTCGTGCCGGACGCGAACAGAGTCGACCGGGCGTTTGGCGCGGAACGCCGACGCGGCGTCGGCGCCGCGGAGGATTGGTTTTCCGTGGAGATCAAGCCCAAGTGCGGGTTCGCGCTTCCCGGCGACCCGAAAGGCACGTCTCGGTTCGCGATGCACCAGGCGCTGCGCGTGCGCCGGGGTGAGGTGCGTCGCGCGAGCGCGTACGACCCGCTGGACCTGTTCGCCGGGTGCGACGAGGAGACCGGTGATAAAACCAACCCGCGGACGCGAGCGGCGTCGGAATCGGAATCGGAATCGGAACGCAAAAGCCGCCGCGCGTTAAGCGCGCTCGCCGACGCGCCGCGCAATAACCTCCGCGTCGCGCGGCGAGGGCGTCGTTGGCCCGAATCGGATTCGAACGAAGATTCGGACACGAGAGGCCACGAGAGCCTGGACGCGTTCGTTCATGAGACGGATCGGAACTTAGACGTCGACGTGAGACTCGGCGGCGCGGCGCGTTTGCTGGACCTCGTCGACGACGCGCTTCGTCAGTCGGGCGTCCTCGCCTTCGTGTTACGCGCGCAGCGGCGCGACGCCGTCGGCGCGGAAACCGCGGCGCGGCTGTGGCTCGACCTCTCCGCCCACGAGCTCGAGTCGCGCGCGACGGCGACGCGCGAAGAACCTCCGGCGACGCGCGGTGTCTCCGCTACCGAAATCGAAACGTCTTCGTTTCACGGAGACGCAGAAGCCGTGGAGAAGACCAGGCGGACGCTTCGCGATTTCGTCATCGCCGCCGTCGCCAAGGATTGCTCCGTGCTCGTCGCGATGCGCGGCGCGCGCGACGACGACGCCTTTTCGGACGACGACGACGGGACGTTCGCGTTGGCGTCGACGGCCGCGGAGGGCGGGACGAGCGTCCGGTACCGGTGTCGCGTCTCCGTGGTGGACGTGGACCTGAAACCCATCGCGAACATGCCCAAGTGGCTCGCGACGCACAGGGAGATCGCGGAGAACTGGGGAAGCTGTTGAGAAAAAAAACGCTCTGCCGTGTGTATTGCGAAAAAGACAAAGTTTGAAAGCACTTTCGCTTTCGGCGAGAAATCGCCGACCGGTGCCGACGTTTGAACGTCGCGCTTGAAAGGAACTCTTCGATATCTCATTTCAAGGCCTTTGATTGGTCGACGAACGAATCCAAAAGCAAACTCCGCGTGTGAGCCAGACACAAAGCTCGCGAGCGTCGCCCGCCGAAGCGCCGGGCGCGGACGCAGAACGCACGCGCACGTACAGTCGCCTGTCCTTCACCAGCAATGGCCGCTATCGCCTCCGTGGGCGTTCCCGCCCTCCGCATGGGCGCCGTCAAGGCGTCCGCCAAGGCCCCCGTCGCGCGTGCCTCCGTCGGTGCGTGCGCGTCCGTCCCGCCTCCCGCGCGATTCGAGACCCGTCGACGTCGCCGTGACGTCACGTCGCGCGCCTTGGGACCCATCTGGATCGATCGCGTCCCCGCGACCGCGCCGCTGACCGTGCCATCCCCCCTTTATTTCGCGCGCAGGCGCTCGTCTCCGCACGTCCCTCGCCGTCCCCCGCGCGGTGCGCCCCGCGGTCGCGCGGCGCGCGGTGGCGCCCCGCGCCGCCGCGGTGGCGTACGACGATCTCGTCCCCTCCGGCCTGAACGGCAAGGCGATGGAGTTCCCTCCCAAGGATGAGTTCCCCACGCGCGCGGAGGTGCTCGCGTCCATCCCCGAGGAGTGCTTCGTCAAGGACACCGCGAGGTCCCTGATGTACGCCGCCATCTCCACCGCGATGACCGTCGGGTGCGGCGTCCTGGCGTACCTGTACATCCCCATGCAGCTCGCGTTCTGGCCCGTGTGGTTAGCGTACGCCGCGGTGACCGGCACCGTCGCCACCGGGTGCTGGGTCATCGCGCACGAGTGCGGGCACAACGCGTTTTCCGATAACCGCGCCGTGCAGGACACCGTGGGGTACATCCTGCACTCGCTGCTCCTCGTGCCCTACTTCTCGTGGCAGCGGAGCCACGCCGTGCACCACTCGCGCACCAACCACCTGACGGAGGGCGAGACGCACGTCCCGTACGTCAAGGGCGAAACCAAGGGCACGATGAACCTCAACCTGCTGGCGAACATCGGCGAAGGGCCGTTCGCCATCGTGCAGCTGTTCGCGCACCTGGTGTTCGGCTGGCCCGCGTATTTGCTCACCGGCGCTACCGGCGGAAGCGCGCGCGGCGTCACGAACCACTTCCTCCCCAACGTCAACACCGGACCGGTGGAGCTGTTCCCCGGGTCCTGGAAGGGCAAGGTGTGGAAGAGCGACATCGGGGTCGTCGCCGTCGTCGCGGGGCTGTGCTACTGGGCCGCCAACGCGGGTTTCGCCACCGTCGCGGCGCTGTATCTCGGGCCGTACATGTTCGTCAACGTGTGGCTGGTGCTGTACACGTGGCTGCAGCACACGGACACGGACGTGCCCCACCTCGAGGCGTCGGAGTGGTCGTACATCAAGGGCGCGTTCCTGACCATCGACCGCCCCTACGGCGCGGTGTTCGATTTCCTGCACCACCGCATCGGCAGCACGCACGTCGCGCACCACGTGGAGTGCGCGATCCCGCACTACCACGCGCTCAAGGCGACGGAGGCGCTGAAAACTACGTACCCCGACCTGTACCTGTACGACCCCACGCCCATCGCCACCGCGCTCTGGCGCGTCGCCAGCAAGTGCGTCGCCGTCGAACCGAGAGGCGAGGGCAAGGACAAGGTGTGGACCTTCACCGACAAGAAGGAGCCCCGCGTGTCCCCCGCGTGAAGCAAAGAGGAATGACGTTTTAGTGACGTTTTTTTTTTGAGCGCAGTCGGATGCGGAGGTGAGGTATTCGTATACGACGACGAACAGAAAAGCGACGAACAGAAAAGCGACGTTTAAGCGTCGTCGAAAAACAGAAAAGCGCGGTGACGCGTATCGTAGCGTGGGTCTCGTTTAGCAACGGGCCCCGGAGGGGGACGGCGGCGGCGGCGGCGGCGTCTTCGGCACATTTTTTCAATCCTAGGCAAACATCGAAAAAAACGTTTTGGCGTCGAGCCTCGTCGAGTCGCCTCGACTCACCGGCGCACACGCGGGGTGGCGCGTGGGGCGGCGCGCGCGCGCTTCGCGGTTCCCCCCACCACACGCGATGGACCGTCTGGACGTCGCGACCGCGCTCGCGATTCGCGAGCGGCTGGGCGCGCGTGACCTCGCGAGATCGTCCGCGGTGTGTCGGGAGTTCAATGCGTTGGCGAACGACGACACGCTGTGGCGCGGGTTGTCTTCGCGCGAGACGCACGCGCTCGTGGACGCGGACGAGCTTCCCGCGCCTTCGGGTTCGGGGGACGACGCGTCACGCGCGAAGCGTCTGTACTTGTGCAACCGCGGGTGGGTCGACGGCGAGGTCCACCGCGACGGCTCGTGTTTCACGCGCGACGAGCCTTTCGTCGAGGCGGCGTTCGCGCAACCGTCGGACGGAGCCTCCCCGGAGGCGACTCCGGGATCTCCGCGTTCGCGTTCCGACGGTTGCGCGAACGCGAACGCGCGAGCGATGCGGCGTCGATTTGCCTTGCGCGCGGTGCACGCCACGGGCGCGGTGCTCGATCGCCCCGACGAGACGGAGCGCGCGTCGAGAGAAGAAACCAAGAGCGTCGCGAGCGGCGAAAGGCGCTTTCGCCGGCGCGCGACGTGCGCGACGTTCCTCGACCCGCGGGATCCGGACGTCGCCGTTTCCGGCTTCGCGGACGGTACCCTCCGCGCCTCCTGCGTGGCTCTCGGGAAGCGCCGGATATCTCTGGCATTCGCGCAGAGGTGCGGCGGGCGCGCGCGCGCGCTCGCCGCGCTGGAAGGCGCCTTCGAGATGGAGGGCGAGGACGCGCGCGCGCTCGTGGTGTCCGTGGACGAGCTCTCGCGGAGCTCGGCGGGCGCGCGCGGCGTGCTCCTCACTGCGCGCGTCCCGAGCGCGCTCCCGCGCGCTTCGGACGACGACGCGGACGAGGATGGCGTCGGTGTCGGTGACCACGCGTTCGGTACACGTACGGTCGGCGCGGTGCCTCCTCTCCCCGTTTCCTTCGGGGGCTGGTGCGCGACTCGCGACGCGTCGACGTGTCTGCGTTTCGAAGCCAAAACGCGTCGCCTCTTCGCGGGCACCGCGGGCGGGAGCGTCGAGGCGTTCGACCTGGGGAGCGGCCAGCCTCGGTGCGTCGCGTCGTTCGTGGGGCAGTGCGCGTGCCCCGTCGGCGACGTGGCGACGTGCGGGCCGGGCAGAGGACTCGTCGTCGCGACCTTCGCGCACGAAAACCGGGGGACCGGGCACGCGCGCGGTTGTTTGGCGTTTGACGTTCGCGGAGGAGGCAGGGTCGCGGCCGTGGACCTGCCCCGGCGATACGGCACGCTCGGCCGCGCCGGGAGTTCCCCGGGCGGAGGCGTTTTTCAAAGCGGGCTCACGACCGAGCCCGCGTGCGCGCTGCACGCGGACGCGAACAAGGTGGTCCTCGGCTCGCCCGACGGCTTCGCGCACGTCGTCGACCCGCGAACCTGGACGGAGACGGCTTGTTTCGCAATCGCGGGCGGCGAGCGCGGCGAGCTTTTGCCGGCGGGGAGCGTGTCCCTGCTCCGCGCGCGCGGTGAGCGCGTCGCCGCGCAGATAGACACGCCTGACCTGTTTAGCGGTCGACTGGTGACGCTCAGGGTGGGGGCCTCTTTGTGGTAGAGGTCGTACGAGAGGTCGTACTACTAGCTAGAATAGCGTCGATTATTTTATTTGGCAAAGACTTCTCTTTCGTCGCGTCTCTAGTCTACTTGGGGTTCCTCAACACCAGGATCACGGAGTCTCCCCTGAGGAACATCTTGGAGATGAACCTGTCTTTGTTCACGGGAGCAGCCTTTTTCGCGCCCTTCCCCGTCTTCGGCACCTCCGTCCAGATCTCCTTGACGTTCTCGAGCACCATGTTGCAGTGCCGGTCGAAAGCCTTGACGCGGGCCAACAGCTTGCGGTTGTTGCGGCAGTTGATCAGCACCTGCGAGTTGGTCTTCACGCTCTGCGTCAGCACGGACAGAGGGCCGGTCGCGAACTCATCGCCTTCTCTTGTTGTTTCAGCCTGCGGAAGCGAAAGAGATGACACGAGACGAGGAGATTTGGGGAAGAGGGGAAGATGGTCAGCGACGAGAAGGAGAGCGGTTCAAAGAGGAACGAAAAATGAAACCCTCGCCGCGGGGATGACGGTTCGCAACGCGCGCGGGGGGAGCTTCCGGGGCGAGGCGAGAGAGCTTTGACGCCGCGACGCCGCGGTCCTCGGAACCGAACCCGTCGCGGTCGACGCGCGTTCGTGAAGCAGAAGAAGCGTACCTCTCCTGACATGATGGCGGATCTCGTCGGGCGTCACGCGATCAGCGGCGGAGCGAAATCCTCCTGAGCGCGCGTCGCAAGACGAATGCGCGGTGGTGCGTCTACCGGAACGCTCGCCCGTGCGCTGACCTGAGGAGGTCGAAGTCGCCGCGGGTCGATCGACGGCGATGACACGACGGTCACGCGCGCGCGAATGTGCGGGGCGCGGACACGAAACCCACCCCGTTGGTGATTTCGAGCGAGGTTTCCCGAGCCCGCCCTTTCTCGCCCGTGTTCGTGTTCGCGTTCTGGCCGAACGCGAGCCCATTTCTTGGAGCGATTTGCAGTGGGCATTTAGTCTGTGGCCAGTTTTCGACACCTGGCACGCGTCAGCAGACTGAATGCACAGCCCGACTTCGTTGGAGATAGATAATTTCTCTGTCACGCTCGCGCGTCCTGGTTGTTGGCGCGCGCAGACGCCTCGGAACACGCGGACCGTCGCGGACGGCGCCGGCGCGTGGAGGTCGCGTCGCGACGCGAGAAACCGCTCGCGTGACGACGCGCGTTCGGGACGTCCCCGCGGAGAGAAAAGGAGACCGCGCCTCGAGGCGTCTGGGAATGCCCGCGTTTCGTTAAGTTGGCTGCCGGTTCGTGAGTGACTCACAGCGCGCTTCGGGGAGCACGGTCGCGGGGCGGGGATGGAGGCCCTGGGCGCGCCCGCGGGCGCGGCGCGCGCGTCGATCGTGCCGCGCGACCTCGCTCGCGCGCGCAGCGGCGCCGTGGCGTCCACGTCTCGGCGATCGAGCGCGCCGAGCGCGGGTCACCTCAGACGCATCGCCGGGGGGCGGATCTCGCCCGCCTCGCGTTTCCTCGGGCGGGGCGGTTTCGGCTCGCACGTCGTGCGGTCCTCCACGCTCGCCGGCGGCGACTTCGGCGAGGCTCGGAGGCGGCGCATGCTGGAGCGCACGCTGGAGGAGTGCGAGGTGGACGAGTGCAAGCTCGAGTTCGCCTTCGACGCGAGCGCGCTGGCGCGCGCGGAGGCTGAGCAGGAGAAGGAGGAGCTCGAGGCGAGCGAGGAGGATGAGGAGGAGGAGCCCGACGGCCCGCGCGACGACCGGTTACAGAAGGACGGCGTGCACACCGCCATCTTCGATTGGCTCGTGCATCGCATGCCCGGCCAGGTGCGCACGAAGTTGCCGAGCATCGTGCACAACGAGACGGACAACAAAAGCACGTGGGCGCTCGCGTTTTGCGGGTTCCTGTGGACGAGCAGCACGTGCATGGTGTTTTCGCTGTTGCCCGTGTTTTTGAAAACCGAGCTCGGATACAGCAACACGCGCATAGGCGCCATGGAGGGCGCCAGCTTGTTGCTCTCCAACCTCTCACGCGTCATCTCCGGCGTGCTGTCTGACGTCATAAAGAGCCGCGTGAAGGTGATCGCGTTCGGCAGCGCCATGACCGCCGCGATGAAACTCGTGCTCGCCTCGGCGATTTCGCCGCAGTGGGTGGTGAGCGCTAAGCTGCTGGACCGCTTCGGCAAGGGCGTGCGCGCGGCGCCCACGGACGCGCTGTTAGCGGATCTGAGCCCGAGGACGAAGCGGAGCACCACGTACGGGTTACACCAGTCGCTCACCACGCTCGGGGGCGTGTTCGGGTCGATGTGCGCGGTGGCGTGCATGACCCTCACGCACAACAACTACCGCCTCACCTTCACGCTCGCCGCCGTCCCGTCCGTGTTCGCCATCTTCATGCTGCTGTACTACGTCAGCACGCCCAACCGGTTACAGACGAAGCACTACGGCATGCCCAAGTACCCCGCGCGCCCCGCGCCGAGCAAGAAAAGGCACGGAAGAGGGCCCCTCGCGATGGTGTACGAGCCCGTGCGTTGGCGTCGCTCGGCGTGCAAAGATAAGTCAAGAGACTTGGCGTATATCCGGGGGAAAAGAACGTGGCGCCGCGTGGGCGAGTGGCTCGCGGAGCACCTGGAGGAGATGAAGCGCCGCGCGCAGAGGTTCAAGGAGAAACGGCCGGGGGAGAAGCTGTTCCCGCAGCTGCGCAGGCAGGAGGGCGAGCCGGAGGAGGACTGGCAGACGAGGCAGAGGGAGTGGGAAGCCGAGTACCTCAGCGCGGAGGCGGAACTCAAGTACCGCTCGCGCCGAACGTTCCGCCGCGCGCTGACGAGCGCCAACTACCCTCTCTCGGACGCCAGCGCTGACGGATCGAGCATCGCCAGCGCGCTCATCACGAACGCGAAGCGCGAGACGAACAACAGAGGACGAAACGCGGTGGGCGTCGTGGACGCCGCCGGCGGCGTGGTGACGAGCGGCGCTCCGGCGCGCGGCGGCGCGGAGGACGGAGGTATCGTCGGCGGCGAAAAAGCGCTCGCGTCGTCTCCGTCCGTCGAGAAAAAAGTCGCGTGGGGCGCGTGGCGCTGGAGCTTCCGGGAGGCTGTGATGTTACCGACGGAGTTTTGGCGCGCGCTGCTGGTGTTCACCGTGCTGAAGGTGGCGCGGTTCAGCGAGGCGTTCGTGACGCTGCACGCCAACGCGGTTGGTTTGCCGGCGGCGTACCTGCCGATGCTGATGGTCGCGACCAACCTGATGCAGTCGCTGTTGACGTACCCGCTGGGCGTGATCGCGGATTCGGTGGGCGGCGGCACCGGGCGCAAGTTCATGCTCCTCGGCGGGTTCGCGATGATGATCGTCGCGGACTTGGTGTTGGTCACCGCCAAGTCTCCGTGGCAGGTGTTCCTGGGCTACCTCGCCGTCGGCGTGCACATGTCCATGACGCAGGCGAACATGAAAGCCGCGCTGTCGGCGACGATGCCGCCCAACGTAAGAGGCACGGGCTTCGCAATAAGCGCGCTCTCGCAGGGCATCGCGCTCGGGTTCGGGAACATCATGGCGGGAAGACTGTGCGACCTGTTCGGGTCCTCGGGCGCGTTCTGGGGCGGGGGGGCGTTCGCGACAGCCGCGCTCGGGCTCGGATGGCTCCTGCTTTGAAGCAAGCTTTGAAGCGCGTCGTAGGAGACGAGAGAGACGCGAGAGGAGAAGACAGACTGACTTCACGACGCTCGACGAGCGCTCTTCGTCGGTTCGTCTTCGTCTTCGTCTTCGTCGCGGACCGTCGATCGAAAAGTCAGTCGATTCATTTTTTGTTTAAGGAAAGTGTTTACATTGATTCCTATTCGCCAGCCGATAGCGTGCAGAGCGTCAGCCACACGCGGTGGGCCGGGAGACGCCGCTCCCGCGCCCGCTCGTTTTCCGACGCCAAACGTGAAAAAAAAATGACGAGAGGCTTTTTTGAGACGCGCCCAACCGCGCGGCGCTCCCGTTTGTCCCTCTGTGTCCTCCGAACCCCCAACGCGCTTTTCCCCGCTTTCCGGTTTTCCGCTTACGCCTGGATGAGGTCGGACTCGCCGTCCGCGATCGCCTTGACGCCGTAGGCGAGGTTGGAGGGCACACCCTTGGTGGCGCGCGCGAGCTTGGTGGGCACCTGCTTGATGCCCACCGCCACCATCTGGATGAGATCCTTCTTCGTGGGCAGCTTCTCCAGCGCCTTGATCCCGGTGGGCTCCACGAACTTCCCATCCAGCACCGCGCCGGTGAACTCGCACTCGATGCCAGCCTTGTTCCAGTCCTTCTTCAGGCCGTTCACAGCCTTGATCGCGGGCGCGATGTTCTCGTCCACGAACAGCCACGCGTTCATGCCGGTGGTGCACTCGTTGATGGCCTCCCACTTGGTTCCCTCCGTCGCCTTCACCATCAGCGTGTTCTTCGTCACCACCATGTGCGCACCCTCGGGGAGCGCGCGGCGGAAGTTGATCATCTCAGCGTTCTGCGATGGGTCGGAAGAAAGGAGGCGGACACGTGGGATGACAACAGGTCAGCGAGAGGTCGAGCGCGAAGGGAAATCGAACGAATCACCACCCGATGGCTCTCGAGGTACCCAAACCCCGAAACCCTAGGTTTTGAGGCGACGCGCGCGCGACGTCGCCGGTGACGCGCCGGACGCGACGCAGCGCGGCCCGCGACGCAGCGCGAGAGGTGCGTCCTGGACCTCGTGTGCGTCCAGGCACGCGCGCATCGATGGGGGGCGCGACCTCGCGCGTCGTCGGCCGATGTGTGGCGGTCGCGCGGTCGCACGCGACGCGCTGCGCGACGACACGAAGCGTGGCGCCGATAGATGCCGGTCACGATGCCGGTGTACGCACCTTGAGACCCTGGAAGTTGAAGCCCGCGACGAGGAGCGTCTCCTCCTTCTCGAGCATGCCCTTGAGCATGCCGAGGTCGCGCGCCTTCTTCGCCTTGGACGCCGCCATGTTGATGACCAGAGCGCCGCGCTCGCCGGCGCGGGACCCGGAACCGACGCGAGCCAGCGCGGAGGCGTTGCCGTAGAATCCGGACGCCGCGAAGCGCGTGTTGGTGCGCGCGGCGACCGCGCCGTTGGGGCGGGAGACGCACGCGGCGTTAGCAGACATCATGGCGGCCATCTCGAACGACCGTGCGAGTTGGTTTGGTATGCGACCGACGACGAAGCGCGCGGACACTGTGCGCGCCGGGGGGCGATGACACGTCGCTAAGGATAACTCACGGCGACTTTTTGCTTTTTCGAGCAGGCTAACCTTGTGCCGTGGCATTCACGATTATGGGCCCGTCACCCGCGTGTGGCGTGTATTTTAGCGAAAGCTGAGCGGACGAATGATGATGACTCGACTCGCACCGGATCGAACGCCCTGGAGGTCAGACTGACGCGGACCTCGACGCGGGTCGAGGCGTGAGGAGAACTCTCGATCGAGTGCGCGTCGATCGGAGGAGTGAGGCGGAACCCGCGCGTCGTGAGCGGCCAAGAGAGCAGGACGCAGCGCACCGAGACGCGCACTTTCGAACCGATCCGTCCTTCGCGAAGTTGTTGGTGGGGATCTCGCGCGCGAGCGAACGTCTTCCGAGCGACCGCCGGACCCAGGACCGCGTGATCGACCATGGACGACCGCGACGGCGAGCCGATGGACGGTACGTCCCGCAACGCGCGCGTCCGCGTCTCACGCCGCGTCGAGGCTGCTCCGAAGGTTCCCTCGGCCTGTCAAACCGCGTCTCTGTCGGCTTCCGACGAAGATCGGTCGCGAGGACGCCTCCTCCGCCTCCCGCGCGCGCGTCGTCCCGATCGCTGACCCTCTCCCGTCCCCCCGTCCCTTCCGTTCGCGCGACTCTTCGACGCGCGCGCAGTCGTGATGCACGGCCCCGACCCCCCCGCGCTGGCGGACGCGGAGACGTCCGATCCCGACGCGGGCACGCACCGCTGGGTCGTGCGCGACTGGAGCCGCATCGCGGCGACCAAGCTGCGGAGCGAGCCGTTCAAAGTGGGCGGGTTCTCGTGGCAGATCCTGCTGTTCCCGCGCGGGAACAACTCCGAGTTCGTGTCCGTGTACCTGGACGCCGCGGACAGCGCGACTCTGCCGCACGGCTGGTCGCAGCACGCCGCGTTCACGCTCTCCATCGAAGCCGAACCGCGCCGCGGCGAATCCGCGTCGGCGACGGCGGCGCGCGGCGTCGTCAAGGACACGCAACACACGTTCGGGGCGAACGAGACGGACTGGGGGTTCACGCAGTTCGTGCCTTTGAGCGATCTGGACGACCCCGATCGCGGGTTGCTGAGGTCGGACGACAGCGTCGTGATCGTCGCTTCGGTGCGCGCGCGACGCGACCCGAACGACTGGAACTACGACTCGCGCGCCGAAACCGGGCACGTCGGCTTGAAGAACCAGGGCGCGACGTGTTACATGAACTCGCTGTTGCAGACGCTGTTCCACGTGCCGTACTTCCGCAAGGCGGTGTACCACATGCCCACCACGGAGAGCGACGAGGCGAGCGCGTCCATACCGCTCGCGTTGCAGGCGCTGTTCCACAAGCTGCAAGTCGCGCCCGGCGCCGCGTCCACCAAGGACCTCACGCGCTCCTTCGGGTGGGACGCGTACGACTCGTTCATGCAGCACGACGTGCAGGAGCTGAACCGCGTTTTGTGCGAGAAGCTGGAGGAGAAGATGAAGGGCACGAGCGTGGAGGGCACGATCGCGAAGCTGTTCGAGGGACACACCGTGAACTACATCAACTGCGTGGACGTGGAGTACAAGAGCGAGCGCAAGGAAGCCTACCTGGATCTGCAGCTGGACGTCAAGGGGTGCAAAGACGTGTACGCTAGCTTCGACAAGTACGTCGAGGTGGAGAAGATGGACGGCGACAACAAGTACCGCGCCGAGGGACACGGACTGCAAGACGCGGAAAAGGGTGTTTTGTTCACCGCGTTTCCCCCCGTGCTGCAGCTCCAGCTGAAGCGGTTCGAGTACGACTTCAACCGCGACGCGATGGTGAAGATCAACGACCGCTACGAGTTCCCGGAAGAGTTGGACCTGGACGCCGGCGACGGCAAGTACCTCACCCCCGACGCCGACCGCTCCGTGCGCAATAAGTACCTGCTGCACTCCGTGCTCGTGCACAGCGGCGGCGTCAACGGCGGGCACTACTACGCGTTCATCCGCCCGAGCCTGCGCGGCGACGGCTGGTTCAAGTTTGACGACGAGCGCGTGACGAAGGAGCGCGCCGAACGCGCGATGGATGATAATTTTGGCGAGGACGCTGAGCTTTCCGGAAAGCCGCGCGTCCCGAAGTTCGCCAACGCGTACATGCTCGTGTACGTGCGCGAGAGCGACATGGCGCAGATCGTGTGCGACGCGAACGAGGACGACATCGCCGAGCACGTTTTGGCGCGTCTGCGCAAGGAGAAGGAGGAGAAGGAGCGGCGGAAAAAGGAAAAGGCGGAGGCGCCGTTCATCGTCCCGACGCGACTGGCGACGGCGGAGACCATGAAGGCGCAAATCGGAAGCGAGATTTTCTTCGACCTGTGCGAGCACGAGTCGCTTCCCACGCGGCGCGTGCGCAAGGAGACGTCGTTCCTGGAGTGGAAGAAGAGCGTCGCCGAGGAGACGGGCGTGCCTCCCAACCGCCAGCGCTTCTGGAACTTCGTCAAGCGCCAGAACGCGACGTGCCGGCCGGGCGCGCCGATCGACCCCGAGGACGAGATGAGCATGACGATGAGCGCGCTGCGCGACAAATTCAACCCCCCACCGTCCAAGTACGTCGACCCCGGGGACCCGCGGGACCTGCGGCTGTTCCTGGAGGTGGTCTCCGAGGAGGAGGCGGCGAACGCGCCTCCCGCAAACGCCGCGGACGCCGAGTTTCCGGTCCTCTCCGGCGCGGCGCCTCGCGTCCCCGCGCACCACGAGCTTTTGTTTTTCAAGTTCTACGACCCGACCACGGAGGCGTTCGAGTTTTTAGGCCACCTGCTGTGCCGCAAAGACTCGAGCGTGCGCCTCGAGGAGGCGCGCATCCGCGCGCTCTGCGGCGCGCGACTCGCGCGCGACGCGCCGTTTGACGTCTTCGAGGAGATCAAGTTTGAGCCCTCGCTGATGGTGGAGAAGGCGGACTGGGACGTGCGCTTCGACCACGACCGCATGTCCCTCGGCAGCGGGGACATCCTCTGCGTGCAGCCCAGGGTGGTGTCGGAGGAGGGCGTCGTCGGGACTGTCGGAGGCTCTTTGTCGGAGAACGCACCGGGACCCCGGTTCCCGGAGGTTGACCAGTTTTTCGCGCACGTGCGCGACGCGCAAAGAGTGTCTTTCCGCGAAGCGTCGTCTCCGCGCGACGAGAAGTTCAACCTGGACCTTTCCAAGTCCATGTCGTACGACGAGGTGTGTGTATCGCTCGCGAGCGCGCTGGGCGTCGCGGACCCCACCACTTTACGCCTCACGCAGCACAACACGTACACGAACGCGCCGAAGACGCCCGTCGCCTTCCGCGGCGTCGACGCGCTCGTCGACATGCTCCCGCCGAGATCGGCGAACAAGACGCCGAGTTCGGGCGGTTTCGAGAACGCTCTTTCCGCCCGAGCGAAGCACGACATCCTGTACTACGAGGTGCTTGACATGCCTTTACCGCAGTTAGAGCGACTCAAGTCTCTGCGCGTGCACTTCCACGCCAAAGACACGCGTCGTCTGGACGTGGTGAACGTTCGCGTGCCGAAAGAATCGCGCGTCGCCGACGCCATGGCGGAGCTTCGCCGCGTCCTCGGGGAGAAGGTTTCTACGACGCGCGCGCTGCGGTTCATGGAGACGTACCAGAGCAAGATCTTTAAAGTGTTCGCTCCGGACGACACCATCGACAACATCAACGACGCGTACTGGGTGCTCCGCGCGGAGGAGGTCCCGGAGGACGAGGCGCCGTTCGGGGACTCGGAGACGATTCGTTCGGCGAGCGACGCAGACGACGTCGCGCGCGGCGATTCCGACGCGACGGAGACCGGCGACGTGTTGATCCACGTGTACCACTTTTATCGCGACGGCGACGACAAAGCAGACGACGCGGCGCAACACACGAAGTCACAACACGTGCATTTGTTCGGCGACCCGTTCTTCATGCGCGTCGCGCGCGACGAGACGCTTGGGTCCGTCAAGGCGCGCGCGCGCTTAAAGCTCGGCGTCGCGGAGAAGGAGTTTGCCAAGTGGCGGTGGGCGTTCCACTCGCTCGGGAAAACCTCCGACGCGCTCGCGGATTCGGAGTGCGTCGCGGCGCTGTTCGCCGCGCGCAAGGACGCGTACGGCGCGTACGAGAGCTACCTCGGCGCCGAACACGAGGACCCGAGCCCCCGGAAGACGGCGGCGGCGAAGCGGGGGACCAACGCGGGGGGGTTCGACCAGAGGGCGGTGAAGATTTATGGCTGACGAAGACGGGTCTTTTTTTTTGTGAAGCGTACAAGGTACCGAACACGAACATCGCGTACGTCTCCTCATCTCGAAACGCGAAGCCGATCTGTCTGTCACGGTACGTACTGTGCCTCCCGCTCACCACCCGTTCCTGGCGTGGTGGTCGAGCGAGCGCGCGAACGCGGCTTTGGCTTCGCGCTCGGAGTACTCGTCGGTTGGAGATAAACAGTGTTCGTTGTCGAGGTCGACCCTAAGCGGTCCCGCGACGCCGCCCGGTCCGAAGCGCGTCTGCACGACCGCCGGCTCGACGCTCACGAACGCGTGCTTCAACCCCTCCAGAACGCTCGCGACGCTCGTTTTGGGGTCCCACGCGTGCGTAGACAAGACCTCGACGCACACCGAACCGCCCGCGGTGACGTGGCCCGTGTACCACCGAAAACGCGGTGACACGACGCGGACGAACGGCGGCTCTCTTGGGTACGCCCCCCCGGGGAACCGCACCTCGACATTGACCGCGTCCGTGAGTGTAGGGTCAGTCGCTTTGTACCGTCGCACGAGCTCGCGCAGGTCCGCGTTCAGAGCCGCGCCTCCGCGCGTTGTGGTGTCGAAGTCGCGCATGCGGAGGCGCCACACGCAGGCGTCGCGCTCGTTCGGGAGGCTGAGGTCGCACAGCCCGGACTCGCCCTCGGCTATGCTGGCGGCGAGCGCGGCGTACTCCGAGACGACGCGCTTCACGCCCCGCATGGCCGACCAGGGCGGGTCCTTGGCTCGGCGCGTCTTGGGCATCCGGGGCGACGGGCGGGAGCGAGCGAGGGTCGGAGGCGCGCGGCGGCGCCGTGGGGAGCGCGAACTGTGGAGGCTGAAGGGTCGTGGCTCTGACCTCTCTCACTCGATTTGCATCGACCGAAAACTGCCGCGTGCCGCGCGCTTTTCCCGTCCGGCGAAAGCGACGCGTCCATTCGACCGAGCGCGAAGGCGCCGAGGCCAGAGCATCTCGCACCGGGTTGCGCGGTTCGATCGGACGCTCGAGGGGCGCCGGTATCCGCGGACCGGTCGCGATGGAGCCCGGTCGGGAACCCGCGGAGGTCCAGGCCTACCGCAAGCTCCTGACCGCCTCCTCGGAGCACTTCAACATCCTGCGGTCCGCCCCAGCGTTCTCGCACGACGAGCACTGGGACACGCAGTATCAGAAGGTGCGGAAGGACACGCGCGACGATACGGATGAGCGCGCCCGCCTGCATCGCGACGGTCGCGGAAGACGCGCGCGGCTCCTTCTCGCCTCCATTCCACGCCCGCGTCTCACGGTCGCGTTCGAGAGCGCGCGGAATTTCGCGCGGGTTTTTTTCGCTTTTTGGAGCATCACGGCGAGCGCACGCGACGCGGACGCGCGTCGCGACCCCCCGTCGTTCCCCCGCCGACGGCCTCGCCGCCCCGCGAAGGTCTGCGGGTGCCGCCCTGAGGTCCCGCGCCTGACCGCGACCCCGAACCGAGACTCGGCCTCGAACGCCTCGGTCGAACGCCATCTTGAACGCCATCTCATTCTCATATACGCCACGCGCTGACGCACTCGTCGACACATTACATTCACCCTACTCCGCGCTCTCTTTGAACGTCGCGGCCGCGCAGGCGTTCAAGTCGTTCGCGAGGCTGTGGCGGTTCCAGCAGGAGCACCGCGCCGCGCTCACCGACGCGGGGCTGCGTCGGTGGGAGATCGGCGAGATCGCGAGCCGCGTCGGGCAGCTGTACTACGCGTTTTACCTGCGAACGGGCGAGGGCTGGTACCTCTCCGAGTCGCACGCGTTTTTCAGCGCCGCGAGTAAGCGCGAGTACTTCGCCGAGTGCCACCAGACGCCGGCTTTGGCGCAGAAACGCCTGCGGCACAGAGCCAGGCACGTCGTGACGTGTTTGCTCGTAGACAAACTCGAGGAAGCCAGGGAGGTGGTGGAGGCGTGGCGGCGCGACGTCGACGCCTACGCCGCCGACCACCGCCCGGCGGACGCCGCGGAGTGGCGCGCGATGACGGACGACGCGGCGGCGTTTCTCGAGGCGAACGTTTTCGCGTCACACGCGATGGGATCGATCAAATCCGTGTCTCACGGCGCAGACCGGTGTCCCCGAGACGCGCGTTACAGAGCGGACGATCAAAAACGACGCGGGAGTCTCGGCGACAAGACTCACGCGTCGCGACAAGACACATTCAAGAGACGTCGGCTCGGCGGCGTCGTGACTTGCGGGACGTACCCGTCGCAGGTGCGGTTCGGGGACTGGACCCTGGACGCGTTCCGCGTGCACAGGGCGTGCGAGTGGGAGGACGTCACGACGTTGGGGAACGACGACGGCGCCGGGAGAGAAGAGAGCTTCAAAAGAGACGAAAGAGCCGAAGGCGTCGGCGCGGCGACGCCGTCGGCGTCGGTGGCGTCGTCGCCGAAGGGCCCGCCGCCGACGCACCACCGCGCGCGCTCGCGCACGATCAGCTTCAGCAGCGCGGGCTCGGGATTCGAGTCGTCCACCCTGGAGGGTACAACGAAGGGGAGTTCGGGGACCGCCGAGAGCGCGGGCGGGCTCGAACAGCGGCCCGACGACGACGAGCGCGTTTCGGGGGAGGGGCGCGACGAAACCGACGTAAACAACCAAACAACCGCGCGTCGCTCGCCGACGCCCCGGAAATACGCCGTGCGCGCGGCGAGCGCGCGGCGGTTCCTGCTCGCCGCGGCGACGGCGTGCGAGGAGCTCGAGCGGGACCAAACGCTTTTGCTGTACCTCAGCGCGCGCGGCGGCGACCGCGCGGCGGGCGCGGAGGCGCAGGCGCACGCGAGCGCGTGTCCCGGCTTGCGGCTGGGGACGGCGGCGCCGGGTTCAAAATCCGTCGCGGGCCACTTCTCTACTCTGAGCGTGGGCGGGGGATTGAGCCTGGACGGTTTCCCGTCGCGGCTCACCGGAGACACCGCGCGGGGGGGTTGGGCGGCGGCGGCGGCGGCGCCCAGCGCGGCGGACGCGCGTTCCGCGGCGGTTCGAGCGCAGACCAAGGCGGAGGGACAACCAACCGGACGCGTCGCGCGACAGAACAGCGTTCGGTCCCGGAGCGATCCGGACCTGACATTGTACCCCGCGGACCTCGCGCCGCTCACGCGGCGTCGTCTGTTCGTGGTGGTGGACGCGGACGCGGCGCGTCAGTTCCACCTGCTCTCGGGGTACGGCCCGTGCGGCCCGACGCCGGGAGGCGAGACCCCCGTGGTGCTCGCCGCGGCGCCGAGCGCGCCGCCAAACGCGCCCCCGGAGAGCAAACACGGCCGCTTCTTCACTCTGTTCCTGACCAACCCCGCCGCCGGCGCGCGCGCGCTGTGCGGCCTTTCACTCTCTTCCGAAGCTTTTCTTGGCGAGGATGATAAGAGGGACGCCGCGCGCTTAACGCTCGAGCGCGTCGCCGAAACGCTTCTCGAGGCGGACGCGGCGGGCGCGTTGGATCCCGCGTGGTCCGACGCCGTCGGCGATCCGTTTACGTTACGGTTCGCCGCGCACTTCGCGTTGTGCCGCGCGCTCGTCGCCGCGCACGCCACGACGAGAAGTGATATTTCGCCGCGACCTTCGGAAGAGAGCGGCGCGCCCTCGCGGTTCACGCCGACGTGCTCGCCTCCGTTGCCGGCGTCCTGCGACGCGCGAGCGTGCGCGCCGCACGCGGCGGCCTTCGCGGAGGCGCTCGGGCTCGAGCGCGAGTTTCGATTCGCGTGATGTTTTGTGAACGTCGTCTCGGCGGCGGACGGGGAGACGTCTCTTTGTAATAATCGACACGTACTGTAGACTCTGTGTCGTCGTCGTCGTGCGCGTGGTATGAATATCTCACGTATTATACGTACGTACAAAAATTAACAATCAAAAAGAGCGCGTCAAGATGTCGCGACTAATCCGTCCACGGCCACGCGTCCGATTTGCGCGTGCACGCGTCAAGGCCGTGGTACTCGCACACCTGCCCCGGGCGCAGCTCGAACCGGTCGCTCTCCGGCACTTCCTCCTCGACGAAATCCAGCAGCAGGTGGATGCGCCACGTGTCGGCGTCGTTGTTCACGCGGTGCGGCACGTTGTTGTTGATCTCGAAGATGTTCCCCTCCACCAAAGGCACGTTCACCTCGCCCCTCCCGTCGACGATCATCACAAACTGCACGTCGCCGTCGTCGCCGGCGTCGGGCACGACGAGCGGGATGTGGATGCGGTGCCCGTTCTTCACCCACCCGCCGCGGTCGGTGTGCTTCAGGATCTGGCTTTTGGGGTTCATGCACGCGAATTGCAGCCGGATCACGTGGCGCATGGGGTGCTCTATGCCGAAGTGCCCGCGCAGAAGCTCGTCCAGGATGGGCTTAACCAGGCTTTCGTACTTATCGAACCAGGGGAACTTGAAAACAAGCTTCCCGGCGTAGTCGGAGAAAATCAAAATCGCGCTGTCCACCCCCGGCTTGAACTGGTCCATGTTCGACTTGCGACCGCCGAGCGACGCGTTGTCCTCCTGCGCCGCCTTGGCGCAAAAATCGGGTGTGCTCTGCAACTCCGCGCGCAACGCCGCGATGTCCACGCTCATGTGCTGGATGAGCAGGTCGGGGTCCTTGTTGGACGTCAACACGTGCTTCTGGCGCAGGTCGATCCAGGGCACGCCCGAGGGCGCGAAGAGCTCGGGCGCGCGACCGCGCGCGTCGACGCCGACGGACGCTTGGCGCGCGCTCGTGGCTGAACCGACCGATCCATCTCCCGTGGAAGCGATCCCCCAGGAATCAACAGGTTTGTACGTGGAGTGCTCCGCGACGTGCGGCGCGGCGACGATGTTCAGCAGGCCGCGCGTCGGAACGGTGACGCGCCACAGGAACTCGCGTCGGCGCAGATCGAACGCGCCAACCTCCGCGGTTTTGGACGAATCGTCGCGGTTCGCGCGGTCTCCGAACTCGGCGATACCGAAATACGCGACGCCCTCGATGACGGTCAGGCCCTTCATGAACGTTTTGTCTTCGTCCGCCCACAGGGTCTCCAGCGTACCAAGAGCGTCGGGGCCCGCGTTTATCTCCGGCGGCGTGAACAGACACAGCTGCCCCTCGCCCGAGTTCAGGATCACGAAGCCCCCCTCCCACGGCACGAGGCCGTGCGCCTTGGTGCCCACGCGCGAAATCTCGCGCACGCGCTCGCCCGTCTCCAGGTCCAGCAGCACCAGCTTCGAGGGCCCGAGGTTGTGCAGCAGCGCCCACACCAGGTGGGGGTTCTCCGCGTCCCCCGCGGGCGCCAAAGTGTTGACGTGCTCCTTGACCGTGACGGCGGCGCGGCGGCCGGTTTGCGTCATCGCCGGGAACGCGTACTCCACCACCCCTCCCCCACCCGTGTCCGCGATGAACACGTAGTCCCCGGAACGCACGGCGTCGTGCGTGAAGTGCGTCGCGGTCTCGACCTCGTCCACGAGCTCGTTCGTGCGCAAGTCAATCTTGAGCAGAGCCTCGCGCGTTTCGCTCGGGCGCCAGTTGTGCGGCCGCGAGACGACCCAGATCTGCTCGCCGGACGCATCCGCAGGGAACACGCCGTAATACACGCCGCGCCCGGAGTGAATCACCTCCGTCGCGTGCGTGTCCACGTCGAGCCACATCAGGCGCCCGTGAGACGCCAGGATCAACCGGCGGCCGGCCGAGCGGACATCCGCCGCGGCGCCGACGACGCCGGCGCCGGCGCGAAGATGCGCCCCGTGGCGCTGGTGGTGCCCCCCGGTTTGGCCCAACACGGAACCGGCCGCGTGGTCCAGGAGGGACGACCGAGGTTGCCCGTGCGTCCCCGCGTGGCCGTGGTGCGCGCCGTGCGCAACCTCCGGCCGGAAGTCGCCACGCCTCGCGCCCGGAAGCGCGTGCGAGGGGAGCAGCGACGTCCACACGAGGGTGACGACGACGAACGCCAGCAGGCCGATCAAGAATCGCACCTCCGTGCGTCGCGACTTGCGCGGGTCGTGGCGGTCGTACTTCGAGCGCAGCGCGCTGTGCGTGCGGGACGACTCGACGCCCATAGCAAAACGCGGAGGACGCGAGCTCACGAGAGGGGCGGTCCTTTCCGTCCGGGGCTCCGGACGCGCGCGCGATGTCGAACAGTGCCGTCCCATTCGCACGTCGCGTGGACCAATAAGAGATCTTCTCATAATATCTTAGTTTTCGCCGACATACCAGCTGGTATCGGTGGGACCATTTTGCCGAGGAGCCTCATCGCGAGCCTCAAGAGCGTCGCCGAAGGCTCCGGCGCGCCCTCTTTTCTGTGCGCTCGGACGCCGCAGCAGACACAACAGAAACATCATGGTGCGTGCGCTTTCCTCGCCGTGTCATCGCGACAGAGCGCGCGCGAACACGCGCCTCGCGTTCGCCTCGGCGCGCGTCTCCGTCGCCCGATCCCGGACTTCACTGACCTCGCGCGTTCCGCATCGCTCCCGCAGGCTGACACGGAAGAACCGGTGGCTGCCCCCGTCGTGGAGGAAATCAAGCCCCACCTGCCCAACCCCCGCCAGGGCGAGCACGTGTTCGGTGTCGCGCACATCTTCGCGTCGTTCAACGACACGTTCGTGGTGCGTATCCCTCGCCCCGCGGCGTACACCGGCGCGACCCGGCGCTTTTGGACGGCGTCCAAACCCTAGACGAAGATTTCCCGTGAAACCGTCGCGAACCCCCCTCTGACGACCGCCGTCCCTCCCCCTCACCCACTCGCAGCACGTCACGGATCTCTCGGGCAAGGAAACCATCGTCCGCGTGACTGGTACGTCCCGCGTGCGCGTCTGAAGCCGGTCGGCGCGCGCCGAACGAGCGCGTCTCCGGCGCACGCGCGAGGCGAAGCGCTCGCGGCGAAACCCTGTCTTTGTCTTGTCTGTCTGCGGAGGAAAAAGCTCTCCCCTGTCAATCGCGTCGCTGACCTCTCTCTCTCTTTCTCTTTCCCGTGAACGCGCGCAGGTGGCATGAAGGTGAAGGCTGATCGCGATGAGGCGTCCCCCTACGCGGCGATGCTCGCCGCGCAGGATGTCGCGGTGCGGTGCAAGGAGCTCGGCGTGACGGCGCTGCACATCAAGATGCGCGCGACGGGTGGGAACAAGACCAAGAGCCCCGGTCCCGGCGGCCAGTCCGCGCTCCGCGCGCTGTCCCGCTCCGGTCTCAAGATCGGCCGCATCGAGGACGTCACGCCCGTCCCCACCGACTCCACGCGCAAGAAGGGTGGTCGCCGCGGTCGCCGCCTCTAAGCGAAGACGGCGGAGTGCACGGGGCGCGGAGTCGACCGCGCCGGCGGAGTCATCCGCGTCGGCGGCGCGCGCGCGCGTCGTCGATCCGCCGAGGAGGAGTAGCCTTCTCGGGGGATTCGTGCGCGCGCGATGCGCCGGCGCGTGCCGGCGGAGGGCGAAGAGTCTCGCTGTGATACATGGATGGTGGACTCACCGAACGTAAAACTGGCGCGTTTCGCGAATGAACGTCTTCTCCTCTACAAATTGTACTCGTCAGCCCGCGTCACAGCACCCCTACGGGCACCGCCGCCGGTGCTCCCCCGCGCTCGCGCACGGCCTGCCACGCGCCCGCGCCCACCGCCGCCGCCACGGACGCCCGCTTCGCCGCCGCCGCGAACCGGCGCGCCTTGGCCTTGCCCGGCGACGCCAGAGGGGACGAAGCTTCTGGTTCCGGCGCGTTTACGTCTCGCGAGCGGAGGCCGCGCCGCGTCGCGGCGTGCATCACGGTGACGCGTCTTCCTCTTCGCGTCTCATCAGACGCCTCTTTTTTTTTGTTCTCCAGGTGGCTCGAACGCGCTTCTTCGTCTCCGTCGGCTCTTCGACTCGGCGTCCGAGGAGGATTTGTCGACGCGGAGCTCTCGACGCGGAGCTCCGCGAGCGCCGTTCGGAGCCGCTCGCGCTCGGCGCGCGCCGCGTCGCGTTGAAACGTCGCGGCGGCGAGGCGGGACGCCGCCGCCTCCGCCTCGGCGTCCGCCGCCGCCAGCTTCGCGTCGCGCGCGGCGACGGCGCCCAGCAGCGACGCGCTCTTCGCCTCCGCGAACGCGAGTCGCTCGGCGAGCGCCTCGTTTTCTTTCGACAGTCTCTCGAGCGTCGCCGTCGACGTTTGCAATTTCGCGACGTACTCGTCCAAACGTTTTCTCGAAGAAACGGCGCGCTCGTCGGCGTTCGCCGTCTCGGCTTCTAACTGAGAGACGCGGCGCTGCGCGTTTTCCTTCTCCCGCGTCACAGTCGCGATCGTCACGTCTTTCGCTCGTGTCTCGGTCTCCAAACGCTCAACCTTTTCTCGCGCCTCGCACTCGGCTCGATCCGCCTCGCGACGCAGACGGCTCGCGGCGGCGGCGGACTCAGCCGCATCCGCCTCGGCGCGTTTCACGCGAGCCACCGTCTCGTCCGCCTCCGCGCGCGCGTCCGCGAGCTCGGAGGAGCGCGCGTCGCGCAGAGCGCGCGTCTCCGCGCGCGCGGCGAGCACAGACGCCTCCATGGCGTCGCGCTCGGCGACGAGCGCGGCGACGCGCGACTCGAGCGCCGCGACCCGAGCCGAGGCGGGAGGATGCGTCTCGGACGGAGCGGGCGCCGCTGCCGCGGGCGCGCGGTGCTTCGCGCTCGCCGCGCGCGTCGCGGCGGCGGCAGCCTCCGCCTCCTCAAGCGCGGCAGCGCGCTGGAGCGCCTCGACGTCGTCGTCTTCCCAGTACATGGTCTCGGACGCGAGGGGGCGCGCGTGCGGGGCGCGGGGTGCGTCCGAGAATGAGAGAGAAAACGCTCCTGAAGTGCTCTTCCCCCCCGCAGTCGGAACGCCCAACAGCGCAATCAGTCTGACTCACCTTTGCAACAAATGCGGGCGTTTTTCTCTCGGACCACGACTCGAGAAAAACTGGATGACGAGGCAACCGCGTCGTTCACACGCCGTCGCGCGACCCGGCTGCCGCCCAGCGCGCGCGATGACGCGTATCGGCGACCGCGCGCGCTCGGCGGGTGCCGATACGATTGCGGATGACGAGACGACCGAGACCGAAAATCAGATCCTGGTACGTCCTCTGCCCCGACGCGCGGCTGTGCACAGCTGCACAGCTGTGCAGCGTCTACGACACGCACGAACGCGCGCTGACCCCCCGCCGCTCCGCACCCAACCCTGCCCCTCGACGCCAGCGCGCGGAGTTGACCAACGCTCTGGACAAGCTCCGAGCCACGCGCCAGGCCCTGGAGAGGGAGAAGTCCGTGAACGCCGCGCTCACGGCGAAGCTCACCGCGGCCGCGAACACCTACCGCGCCATCGGGCACACCTTCAACGCCGTGCGGCGAGGCGTGGATGAGGTTTCCAGGACCTTGTCGCGCGTGGAGGCCCGCCAGGGACGGGGAAACGGCGACGGGGACGCGTCCAGGGATGAGGACGGGGATGGGGACGGGGACGGGGACCCCGCCGTCGCGGCGCTCGCGCGCCTCGTGGCGGAGTGCGTGCACCGCGACGCGTTCGCCAGGCGCCGCGCGGAGGCGCTCCTGTGGCGCGCGAAGCGCCTCGCCGCGCGCCGCCGCGGGTCCGGTTCCCGCGCGGCTTTCGCGCTCGCGCGGGACCTGCGCGCTCGGCTCGACCACCGCGAGAGCCACATCGTGCGGCTCACGGAACGCCTGGTGCACCGGAGTCCGTCATTCATCAGCAGCGGCGACGATGACAAAAAAGCCGCCGCCGCGGCGGAGCTCTTCCTTCAAAAGCCCGAGACGCGCGCCGAAGACGCCTCCGCCGTCGAAGCCTCCGCCTCCGCCGTCGCGCAGCTCGCGGCGCACCGCGCGGACGTGCTCGTCGCACGCGCGCGCGAGGCTCTCTGGACGCGCCTCGCGGAGGCGCGCGACACGGAGGCGCACGACGCCGCGGAGGCGCGCGCCGAAGAGAAGGCGTCGGAGACGTTTTTTTTTCGAGACGCCTCGCGCTTCGCGGACGACGCCGACCTGGCGCGCGTCGCGGCGGAGCGGGACGCGGCGCTCGCGCTGGCCGAGCGCGCGAGCGTCGGCGCGCGCTCGCGCGTGGACGCGACCGCGCGTCTGCTCGACGCGAGGAACCGCGAGTACGTCGCGGCGACGCGCGAGAGGCTGGCGCGGCGCGAAGAGAAGAAGCGCCGAGAGACGAGAGACGAGAAGCGCGTCGCCGCGGCGCATCCGGCGGGCGCCGAGACCAAGCGAGAAAAAGACGACGTCTCGCCGCGCCTCGCGCCGCGACGCGACGGAGCGGAGAACGCTCTTCCGGGTGGCGCGGACGGCGAGGACGCGATCGCGCGGAAGGATGTTCTTCCGCGACAGAGACGCGCGACGAAAGCGCTCGATCCCTTCGCGCCGCACTTCAACAGCAGCTGCGAGTCGTGACTTTGACGGCGAGACGGCGAGAAAAAAACGCGCGACGCGTCTCATCGCGAACGACAAGACGCGACTTCGTATTCGCACGCGCGTGAAACCGACCACGCGTCAAAAACACCGTATGTCTCTTCTACCTACGCCTACGTCCTGTTCTCGTTCTTCCCCTCGCTCGCCTGGTTCTGCCCCAGCTCCGCCACGGACAATCGTACCTCCGCCGCCGCGGCATCCGCCTTGGCGCTCGCCGCCGCCCACTTGCCCGCGATGAACGCGTCGATGAAGAGCTGCGAGACGTGCCCGACGATGCACGGGATGGCGATCAGCCCGTGCCCCCCCCACCTCGCCTCGTCCAGGTACGAGATGACCGTCACCGCCACCGGCAGAGTCTTCTGACTCGTCATCAGCAACACCGCGCGCCGTTCCTTCTCCGGCAAGCGCAACACCGGCGTGGTCGCCGTCCAGTTGACGGCGAGAAGCAAGACATGCAGACCGATCCCGGCGAGCACGATGACGAAGATGTTAAGCGCCGACTCGCCCACCAGCATCTCCCGGCTCTTCGAGATGCTCATCCACACGATCGCGATGAGCGCGCTGTTATTCGCGAGGCCCAGCTCGACTTTATACTTCTTCGCGAACCCCGGCGCCGAACCCACCTTCTCGCGCACCGTCTTGCCCGCCGCCATCGGCACGATGATGCTGACCACCAGCTTCAGGAGCAGATCCGAAGCCGCCTCCGCCATCTGCGCGTCGCCGCCGCTTCCCGCGCTCGAGTCCGGCGTCTCGGGCGCGGAGTTGAGCACCGCGTTAAGGATGAAAGGCACGGTGAACACGCCCAACACGTTCGTGGTCACGGTGAGCATGAGCGCGAGCGCGCCGTTCCCGGCGGCGCTCGTCACGAGGGTCACGCCGGAGGTGAGCGTGGTGGGCACGCACGCGAAGAGCGCGAGGCCGTAGCGGAACTGCACCGGCTCGAACGGGATCTGCACGATGGCGAAACCCAGCATGGGCGTGACCACGAGGATGGTGATGATCCCGTACCCCAGCGCGACGTGCGCGCCGAGCGCGTTCTTGATGTCCTCCGTCTTCAACGTCAGACCGCTGATGAAGAAGATGACCACGATGCACACCGTCTGCGTTATCGGGAACTCGCCAGCCTTGGGGGTGCCGAGCTCGCGCCCGGGCAGGGGCCACGCCAGCGCCAGCGTCAGCACGAACGCGAACCCGAGCACCAAGAAGTTCTTCAGGAGCCATGGCTTCCACCGGGACCAGCGCGCGCCGCACCCCGCGGGCTCGGACGAAGGCACCGGCGCGGCGCTCATGCTTGGCGGCGTCGCGCGCGTTTCCGAATGCGGCGGTAGACTCGAGACGACCGCAAAATAGAAATCCTCGAGCGCGCGAAACTCTCGAGAAACGCTTTTTGGAACAGCCCGTGACGCAGCCCGTGAGGGGCCAAAGCCTATGAGCAAACAGTCTCAGGAAACGTGCAATTCGACAAAATCTATTCGGCCAATCATTTTTCCGCTTTGCGTTCGGTTTGGAGGCGAAAGCGTCGCATTCGCGCGCATCGGACGCCATTCAAACACGCACACGCAACGATGATTGCCGCTACCTCCTCCTTCGCCGGTGTCCAGCTCACCAAGGCCGTGGCCGCCCCCAAGGCGACCGGCCGCGTCGCCTTCGTCGTCGAGGCGCGCCGCACCAAGGCCTCCGCGCCTTCCAAGGGGACCAAGGTACGCACGGGCGACTTGCGTTTTCCGCGATCGCGTCTCGGCGATCGATCGCGCGCGCCCCGCGACCGCGATTCCCCGAACCTCCGCTGACGCGCGTTCCCCGCTCGACGCTTCACAGGTTGCCAAGTTCGGCTCCACCGCCCCCCCCGACCTCTACCCCGAGTTCGGCGTCTACCCCGGCGGCGGCGAGTCCCCCATCATCCCCTTCGACGACGACAAGAACGCGGAGCGCGAGATCATCCACGGCCGCTGGGCCATGCTCGGCGTGACCGGCGCGTGGGCCGCCGAGAACGGCACCGGCATCCCCTGGTTCACCGCGGGTACCCTGTGCACCCCCGACGACTGCACCGCCGTCGCGGACAAGTTCCCCGGCGCCGTCGCGCCCCTCGCCCCCGAGGGCTCCGGCTACCCCTCCTTCTGGGCCGTCCTCGCCCTCGAGATCTTCCTCGTCGGCTCCGCGGAGTGCTACCGCACCGGCCTCTTCGAGAACCCCTTCCCCGAGCTCGAGCTCTCCGTCACCCCCGGCGGCCGCTTCGACCCCCTCGGCTTCGCCGAGGCCGGTGACCTCGAGGAGCTCAAGGTCAAGGAGCTCAAGCACTGCCGCCTCTCCATGTTCGCGTGGCTCGGCTGCATCTTCCAGGCGCTCGCCACCCAGGAGGGCCCCATCGCCAACTGGCAGGCGCACGTCGCGGACCCCGTCCACGCCAACGTCCTGACCAACGCCGCCTCCGGCTTCGGCTTCTACTAAGCACCCGACGTAGCGTGTGCGCGCGAGACGAGTCGTCGATTAGTATAGTGAGCGGACGAATGTAATCGCGCGACGCATCTCATCTCGATGAAAAAAAAACTTCCGAAACAGACTCGCGCTCTTTTCTCGCGACGACTCGCTCGCCGCGACGCCCGAACACCGTCGCGCTTTTTGTTTCAGTTGTACTGCATGTACTTGGCGGTGGACGAGAACTTCTGGTACCCCTTGATCACCTTGGCGATGGCGTCCAGGAAGTCCTTCTCGTTCACCGTCTTGCGCCGCTGCCGGATGGCGAACATGCCCGCCTCGGTGCACACCGAGTGGATCTCCGCGCCGGTGGCGTTGGGGCACAGCCTGGACAGGAGCTCATACCGGATGTCGCGCTCGACCGCCATCGAGCGCGTGTGGATGCGGAAGATCTGCGTGCGCGACTCCAGGTCGGGCAACCCGAACTCCACCTTGCGGTCGAGGCGCCCGGGCCGAAGCAGCGCCGGGTCCAGGGTGTCCGGCCGGTTCGTCGCCATGAGCACCTTGACGTTTCCCCTCGCGTCAAACCCGTCCAGCTGGTTGACAATCTCGAGCATAGTGCGCTGCACCTCGTTGTCCCCCCCCTGCCCGTCGTCGAAGCGCGCGCCGCCGATGGCGTCCACCTCGTCGAAGAAGATCAAACAAGCCTTCTTGCTCCGCGCCATCGTGAACAGCTCGCGCACCAACCTGGCGCCCTCGCCCACGTACTTCTGCACGAGCTCCGACCCGATGACGCGGATGAAGCACGCGTCGGTGCGATTCGCCACCGCGCGCGCGAGAAGCGTCTTGCCCGTGCCGGGCGGTCCGTAGCACAGCACGCCCTTGGGCGGGTCGATGCCGAGCTGCACGAACTTCTCCGGGTGCAGCAACGGCAGCTCCACCACCTCCCGCAGCTTCTCCACCTGCTCCTTCGAGCCGCCGACGTCGTTGTAGGTGACGTCGGGCTTCTCCTCCACCGTCATCATCGTCACCGTGGGGTCGATCTTCGCGGGCAGAGGGATGTGGATGAAGTACTTCGTGCGGTCCACGCCCACGCGCATGCCCTCCTCGATGTCCGTGGGCGCGACGTGCTGCCCCAGCCCCACCACGAACTTCGCGATCTGCTTCACGTTGATCACGTACTGCGCGTCGTCCGTCCCGGGGTTGATGATCTTCGTGCACCGCGCAACCTGAAGGGGTTGCTCCTCCTGCATCGCCTGCTTGTCCTGGGTCAGATCCCAAGTCGAGGGCTGGGCTAATCCGGTGTCGCTCTCCTTGATCCCGCACAAGTCGTTGACTTTCTTGCTGATATCCTTCAGATCCCCCTCCAAGCTCTTGATGGAGTCGCTGTACGGGCCGAGGCCGTACGTCTTCAGCAGCGCGATGTCGTCCTCGTCCAGCGGGATGATCTTCTTGTCATCCTCGGGGTCGGGATCCTCCACGGGCTTGCCCATCGCGCGCCGCGAAACGCGGTCGTCTCCGCCGCCTGCACGAACGACAAAAGGGCGACGCGGGGAAAGACACGTTCAGAAACAAAGGCGAACGGCGGGAACGCGTGGCGGTCAGTCGTTCAGTCGGAAGGAAGTGCTGTCCCGCGTCGACGGAAACCGGCGCCGCAGATCTGAGAAGCGCGATCTGAGGGACCCGGGGGTTCCAAAGGCCCGAACGGTCTTTTCGCGTGGACCGAGATCTGGGCGGACGCGGGCGACGCCGGGGCGCGAAAGGTCCGGGAGGGGCGAGCGCGCCGCGATTCGCGTTCGAAAAGCGCCTCGCGGGATATACCTCGGCGCGAGATCGCGCGGGGTCGTACCTGCGCCTGTGTCGCCTCCGGCCGTGTCACCCCCGTCCCTTCGAGCCGGGCGCGGACGAGATGACGAGACTCCGCTCGAGACGCGCTACCGTTCGAGTTCGAACCGCCGCGGGTCGCCTAGGCGCGTCGGGCGCGGGCGCCGATCTGCGAGCGCGTGCGTGACGCGAGCGGGCGCGAACGCGTGGGACGGCTCCGTGCGGAGGCGCGTCCGGGTATGCGCGAGCGGGTTGTTTCAAAAACCCACGCATCGCCACGACAGACGGTGGCACACCTGCTCGTTTTTCAGTTTTTCACTGCGGAGGCGTCGCGGTACGACACGGCGCAATCGAGAAAAAATTCGAGACCTAGTCACTACTGTAACTACTTTCGACGTACGCGGCGCGCCGGCTCTCCCGGCGTCTCTTTCCCGCGGGCCAGCGCGCGTCCGGCGCGCCCGCGCGTTTCCCCCCCCTCCCGGTCGCCGCCGCCGCCTTCGCCGCCTGCGCCGCCGCCTTCGCCGCCGCCTTCGCCTCCGCCTTCTCCGCCGCCTTCGCGACCTTCGCCGCCGCGCGCGCGTCCTTCGCCGCCGCCTTCGCCGCCGCCTTCGCCGCCGCCTTCTCCGCCGCCTTCGCGACCTTCGCCGCCGCGCGCCGCAACACGATGTGCCTGTTGCGGCACAGCTTGTCCGTCAGGCTCGCGTCCCCCATGTCGCGCGCCACCTGCGCCCACGCGACCGTCGTCTCGAACGACTCAGCGGTTTCGTCCCCCGCGACGCGCGTCGTGATAGAGCGCCGCGAAACCGCCGCTTCCAAACGTTTATCCTCCGCCGCGGTCCACGCGCGCGCCTTACCCGCGGCCCTCGCCGGGTCCAGCACGTTCATCCAGCGCTCGCGGCACTGCACGTCCGTGCGCGTCGCGACGTGCGCGGCGATCTTGGACCAAGGCAGGAGCGTTTTTTTCGTAACGGATGACCCGTTATCAGTCGTCGCCAAAGAAAAAGGCGCCGCCGAGGAAGGCGTTTCAGGCGCCGCCTCGGCGACGGCGGCGTGCGCGGCGACGGCGAAGCGCAAAGCCTCGTCCTCCTCTGCTTGCCACGGGCCTTTCCTCCTGCCGGGGCATAAAACTTTGGTCCAGCGGTGCAGAGCCTGCTGGTGCGTGTGCCCCGGGAGCGCGCGCGCGGCGTCCGCCCAGCGCCCCGCGCCGCGCGCCAAAACGTGCGCGCGCAGGATGGCGTCCTCCTCCTCCGTCCAGACGGACCGCACCAGGGAGGGGTTCAGGAACGCCTGGTACCGACCCGCGCACTGCGTCGCGCTGCGAAGCTTCACGCGCGAAGCCTGGTTCGACTCAGAAGTCGCGCCGCTCTTTTGTTTCGCCGCTTCAAAACGACGATTTTCGTCGTTCAGCGCGCGCGCGATGGTCGCCCAGTCGCGCGCGCCGAATCGCGCGGCGACGCGCGAGAGGCGGTCATCCTCCGCCTCGTCGAACGCGCTCTGCTCAAGCCGCGGGTCCCGGCAGTTCTTCCAGCGCGCCTTCGCGTCGTCGGGGTCGCGACGAGGCAGGTGCACGGCGCACACCTCTGCCCAGTCGATGGCGTCGGCGTCGGCGTCGATCGAAGCCAGCCCGCCGGCGTCGTCCAGCAGCGCCTCCAGCGACGACGCGCCCACGCCCGCGACTTCCGCGAGCGTCATGCGCTCGCGCGAAAACACGCGCGCCTGCTGCGTGAAGTGGTGCACGCCCCTCCGTAACCGCGCGTCGTCCTCCGCGCTCCAGGGCTTGTGCCCGAACGTCGAGGGCACAGCGGTACGGATCTCGCGCCACGCACGTCGCGACGCGTCGCGGTTCAGACGCGGACCGACGCGGTTTGCATCCGTCGCGTCATCCGTCGCGCGTTCCGTCTCCCCTCCAAGCCCGCTCGCTCCGGGTCGATCCCGATCCCGATCAGACGCGCCGCGTCTGTCCGCGTTTTTTTCGCCGCGGACGCGGAAGTACGACCGGCCCGGGCGCATGGCGTTCAGGCACTCTGTGAAACACGCGTGGTCGCCGCCGTTCACGTCGAACGCGGTCGGTCGGTCGGAACGCGCGGACCCGTCGCCGGCGCGCGTCGCGTTTGACCCGCGCGTCGCGCGGAGCGCGTCGAGAAGCTCCGCCCGCGCCGCCGCGTTGTTCGCGAGGTCCGCCTCCACCTCGCGGATCACCGCGCGCACGCACCGCTGCAGCGCGCGGTTCGCCGCCAGCGCCTCGAACACGTCGTCCTCGCGCACGTCGGGAGCACCCAGCGCGCGCTGCAGCGGCGGGCGCGCCCAAGCGGGGAGAGCGCCGGCGCCGTACCCGGCGGGTCCGGGACCGGGACCGGGACCGGTGGGTCCCGCTCGATTCGGGCGCGACGCGCGCGGGACGCCGCCGTCGCTCTTCCCGGCGGCGGCGTTTGTCGCGAGCCGCGAGGTCTGGTACGCGCGGAGCGCGCGCGAGCCCGAGCCCGCGGCATCGTGAGCTTTTGTCATCTCTGTCGCCGTTCTTTTTTTCGCTTTACCCGGTCTCGCGTCTTCCTCCTCCTCCTCCTCATTCTCCTCCTCCTCCTCGTCTTCGGAATCGTCGTCCCACCGCGCGTCGGCGGTCCTCCCGCGCGTTCCCGCCAGCGCGAGCGCCTCCTCCGCGAGCGCGTCGTCATCCAGGTCGTCGTCGCTGTCGCCGACCGCGGCGAGCGCGGCGACATCGCCGATCAGACGCTCGTCCTCCTCGTCCGCCTCGTCGCGCTCCCTGTCCGCCTCCGACCGCGCGGTGGCGCGCTGGAAGGGGTCCGCGAAATCGCCGCGCAGAGACGCGAGGACGTCATCGTCGTCCGACCCGTCATCCTCCGACGACGAGCCGCGCATCACGCCGCGCCTCCCCGACCGAAAGCCCGCGGGGACCCCTCGTGCCGCGCGCCCGCGTGTGGCCACCTCGGGCGCTGGACAACGAGAATTCGCGTTTCGCGCCAGCGGTGAGCGCCGAGAACGCGGACACCGCTCGAGAAACGCCGGTTCGCGGGTTGCGCCGCGACCGCACGCGTCGACAGTCGAGTATGCGGCGCTGTCAAAATTTCCCGCGGGCGAAAAAAAGCGGCACCTTGATGAGACTGTTTGATCATACGTTTTCCGCGAAAAGAAGGTTGATATTTTCGACAGTTTTCCGCAAAAAGGCACAATCGACGAATCACGACTCAGGAGTGCACGCGGCGTGCCAGACAGCCAGCCGCGCTTTTCTGTCTTTGGTTTTCGCCTCGCTGGCACACATAGGTTGCGCCGGATCGTGTGGTCGTCTCGGGAGTGAGCGGGCACGATGCGCGGGCACGAGCGCGGCGGGGCGGGCGAGCCCGCGGGGGTGAGCCGCGCCGCGGCGCGCGACGACCGCGGGACCGATCTCGTCGGGACGCGCGTTCGGAACGCGGTGGATGGAAAAGGCGCCGTGATCACGGTGCGTCTCTGCGTTTCCCACGCGTCCCGTCGAACGACCGCGGGGGCCTCGAGCGGGCCTCGATGCGCGTCGAGACCGCGTCAATGCGTGCGCGATACCCTCGACCGACACCGCCGGGCGCGAATCGCGCGGCTCGCGCGCGTGCCGCCTACACTTTGAGGCGGCGCTGCCTGCCGTCCCCGCCCCCCGACGATTGCCGCTGACCCGCCGCCTCCCCCTCCGCCGACCCTTCCTCTTCCCCGCGCGCAGACCAAACGCGCGAAGCAGCCCGCCGCGCCTCTGGCGTCGGTGGAGACCACGAGCTCCGATCGCGTCGAGGTGATCGTCTCGGACGACGACGCGGAGGACGCGAGCTGCTCGACGCGCGCCGCGCCCGGCGCCGCCTCGCCCAGCGACACGGACAGCGACGTCGCGGCGGGCGTCGAGTTGGTGGATCTGGTGAACGATCTCGCCGACCTCGCCGACGCCACCGGGTCTGGCTCGGGCGGGAACAAGCACAAGCGCGACCGCGACGAGAGCGCCGAGCGCAGCGCGTCGCCCAGCACGTCCTCGCGCTCGGTGCGTCTCAAGCCTGATAAGAGCCCGGTGAAGCTTCACCGCGAGCAGTCTGGGAAAACGGGGGTCGAGTCGCGAGTCTCGACGGCGAGCGACTCGGAGGATCCGCGCGGATCGCCGTCGCGCGGGGACTCGGATTCGGCGGCGCGGAGCGCGCCCGGAGCTCGTCTCAAGCCCCTCACGCCGGACAGACGCCCCGACGCGGAGGCGAACGATGTGTGTGTCGAGCTCCCTTTGTCCGACGATCCGCCCAAGCCCGGTTCCGGTCCCGCCGCCAGCGACGCGACGGCGGTGAACACGGCGGCTGCTATCGAGACGGTTCTTGAGGGTTTGGCGCGCGACGAGAAACTTTTCGAGGAGGACGAGGAGCAATTCGAGAAGATCCCGGAGACCATGCTGGCGATGCCTCTGTTAAAGCACCAGAGGCGCGCCGTGTCGTGGATGCGCCGCAGAGAAGCCGCGGGCTCGAGCCCCCGGGGGGGGATGCTCGCGGATGACCAGGGCCTGGGCAAGACGTTCAGCGCCATCGCGCTCATCGCGGCGAACCCGCCGCCGCCGCGCCGACGCGCGAGCGACGGGCTCGACGACAAAACGAACACGTCGAGTAAAGCGCGCAAGCCCGCGGGCGGCACGCTGGTGGTGTGTCCCACGTCCGTGCTCAGGCAGTGGCAGCGCGAGCTGGAGAGCAAGGTGAGCAAGTCGGCGAACATGCGCGTGCTCGTGCACCACGGCGTCGGGCGCACCAAGCTCGCCGCCGAGCTCGCCGCGTACGACGTCGTGCTGACGACGTTCGCGGTGGTGGGGCTGGAGGTGGCGCCGTCTATGGACGCGCCCGCGGATGAAACGGGTCCCGCGCCCGGATTCGAAAACAAGGTCATTTCGCCGTCGGGCGGCGCCGTCGGCGGCGTCGAGTGGTTCCGCGTGATTCTCGACGAAGCGCAATCCGTGAAAAACGCGCGGTCGCAAGTCGCCGCGGCGGTGAGCGCGGTGTCTTCGAAGTGCCGCTGGTGTTTGTCCGGCACGCCGTTGCAGAACAACGTGGACGACTTGTTTTCGTATTTCCGGTTCCTCCGGTACGAGCCGTACGGCGACGCGGCGTCGTTCCGCACGCTCATCAAGGAGCCGATTCGAGTCGACCCCGCGTCCGGGTTTCGGCGTCTGCAGGCGATTTTAAGAGCCGTCATGTTAAGACGCACGAAGCAGTCGAGGATCAACGGCGCGCCCATCGTGCGTTTGCCCCCACGAACGGTCGTGCACTTCCGACGCGCGTTCCTGCCCGAGGAGCAGAAGGCGTACGCCCTGTTACAGGCGGAGTACCGGGGGAAGATGGAGGAGTTTGCCGCCGCCGGGACGGTGTCCAGCAACTACGTCAACCTGCTGCACATGCTGCTCCGTTTGCGCCAGGCGTGCAACCACCCGTCGCTCGTGGGCGGCGCGAACAGAGGTGACGGCGCGGTGACGACGAGCCGGTTTGACCGGATCGGAGCGGACGGACGAGGTTTGAACGCGAACGCGGAAAGCCGAAGAGACGGCGCGATGAGCGTCGGCGCGCTTCCCAACGAGGGCGGCGTCTTTGTCAAGACGCCGGCGTCGGCGGTGGCGGCGGCGCGGCGCCTGCCGGCGGCGCTGCGCGGGATGATGCGCGCCGCGGCGGAGCACGGCCGCTGCGTGTGCTCCATCTGCGGCGACCCGCCGTCCGACCCCACCGTCGCGTCGTGCTGCGCGCGCCCCTTCTGCGGGGACTGCGTCTCCCCGCGCGTCGACGCGCTGCCCGCTCCGACGACGAGCGCCGGGAAGAAGGAGAGAAACGCCGCCGGCGCCGTCGCGGCGGCGGACGGACTCACCGCCGACGGCTTCGCGTGTCCTTCCTGCGGGACGACGCTGACGCGCGCGCTGCTGCACTCCGCCGCCGCGCTCGTCGCCGCGGACGCGCCGCGCGCCAACGCCGGGTCCTCCGGCGTACCCGCGGCGCAGGAGAAGGGCCTCTCGGCCGCCGAGCAGAGAGCTCCCCGGAACGCGCCCGGAGGCCGGCTGGCGCGCGGCGGCGCGGGCGCGGCGAGCGGACCCTCGGTGGAGGCGCTCATGGCGGGCACGAAGGTTCGCGGGATCATGGACTACCTCACGGCGCTCCGCGAGAAGCACAAGGCGGTGGTGGCCGCGGCGAAGGCCAAGGCCACCTCGAGGGGCAAGGCGCAGACCCAGAAGTTCTCCCCCGGTGGGGCCGCCGCCGCGGCGGCGGTGGCGAAGGGCACGCAGCTGAGACGCGGCATCCGCAGCAGTGACGCCGCGCTGGCGGCGGCGCTGCCTCCGCTGGCGCCGGTGTGCGCGCCCGGCGGCGCGCACCAGCGCGGCGGGTCCCTGTCGCACGCGCACGCGCTCGGCGGCTCCGGCGGTTCCGGATCCCAAAAGCACGCGGTTCCGGCCGCGGAGAAGGCCATCGTGTTCTCGCAGTGGACCGCCATGTTAGATCTGCTGGAGCCGTGCCTGCGCGCGGCTGAAATCAAGTTCCGCCGGCTGGACGGCACGATGAGCCTCGCGGCGCGCGAGCGCGCTTTGTCGGAGTTCGAGGCCAAGCCCGAGGTGACGGTGATTTTGATGTCTCTGAAAGCCGCTGGTCTCGGCGTGAACTTGACGTGCGCGAACCACGTGCTGTTGTCGGACGTGTGGTGGAACCCCACCGCGGAGGAGCAGGCGATTGACCGCGCGCACCGCATCGGACAAACGCGCGAGGTGCGCGTGGCGCGCTTCACGGTGAGGGACACGGTGGAGGATCGCATCTTGGCGCTGCAGGACCGGAAGCGGGCGATGGTCGCGGCGGCGTTCGGGGACGAGGCGGACGACGGGTTCGGGGGGTCGTCGCGGCGCGCGCAGCTCACCACGGAGGACCTGGTGTTCCTGTTCGGGTCGGAGAAGGAGGCGTAGGATCAGGAGGTGTAAAACACTTTTTCAGTCGTAAAACGACGCGACGCCGTCACATCTCGCGCTTTTCGCGAACGGTCCCCGCTTTTCCGCGCTCGTTCGGCGCGACGCGGAACGCGGAACGCTCCGGACGGAGACGACGCTCCGTCACAAGCGCGCGCGCGGCGCCGCACCCCCGACCGGTCCTCTCGCGCCTCCGCGACGCACGCTGTCGTCTCGCGCGCGCCGCCTCGATGAACGCGGACGAGCTCGAGTCGCTTCTCCAGGCTTCGCCGTGCGAAACCGACGCGACCGCGGCTGACCGCCTCCGCGCGACCCGCTTCAAACGCTTCGGCGTGTTGGCCGCGCCCGCCTCCGGCGAGGAGGCGCGCTCGGCCAGCGAGACCATCTCCGCCGCGCTCGCGAGACGCCCGCCGCGCGTGACCGCCACCGAGTGGGGCGCGGCGATGCACAAAGCGGAGTCGTTCTGGCACGGCGCGCTGAGACCGAGGGCGGAGAAGTTCCTTTCCCTCCCCGTCGGCCCGCGTCTGCGATACCACGTCTGGGGCGAGACCAACGACCCCGACGTCGTGGACGTGGTGCTCCTGCACGACCTCGGCGAGGCCGGCGGGGGTCTGAGCGACCTCGGCGTCGCACTCGCTCGGCGCGGCTACCGCGTGTGGGCCCCCGACTTCCGCGGACACGGAGACAGCGATCGCGCGCTTCCGTACGACGACGAAACGCTCGTCGAGGACACGCGAGCGTTTTTCGTCGAGCTCGACCTGTATCGAAGACCGGCGGTGCTCGTCGGGTTCGGACTCGGCGCGTTCGTGGCGATGGCGTTCGCCGCGACGCATCCCGCGCTGGCGGGTGGCATCGTTCTGATCGACGCGGAGTTACGAAGGACGTCGAACGAAACGAACGCGCATGACGTATACCGGTTCCACCCGCTTCAAGCCTCGACGTTCGCCGACGTCAGAGACGCCGTCGATCGCCACTGCGCGCCCGAGCTCCTCGAGCTGCTCGCGTCCTCCGCCGAGACGCCCCGCGGCGGCTTTAGGCGCGACGCGACGAAAGCGCTGCAACGAATGCGGTGGGCCGTGCGGGACGAGATCTCGCCCGCGGGGCAAAAGGTGGTCACGAAGATGGACCCCGAGTGGTGCTTCTTCGCGACGCGCGGCGCTCTCGAGGTGCGAACGCGTTACGTTACTTTCATGTATGCATAGGCGGTTTCTTTCGCGACGAGTCTTCTTTTACTGAAAGGACAACGCGTCGCGACGTCGACGGAACGGTACGCGCGTCGACGCCCGCGCGTGCACGCCGCACTGACACCGCTTCCCCTGGACCCCGCGACTGAAAAACACCAAACAGCACTTCGCACCGCGCGTGTTGTGCCCGACGCGTCTCGTGGTCGGCGCGCGCGCCGTCTCCGGCGCGGCGGGGACCGACGACCGCGCCGCCGTTTTAAAATCGTCTCTCCGTCGCGAAACCGATTTCGCCGCCGTCGCCGTCCCGGGCGCGGGCGCGCGTTGCCTGGAGGACCGCCCGCGCGAAACCCGAGACGTCGTGTTGGATTGTGTCTTGGCGTTCGAGGGCCCGATTCACTTGACGGACCCGTCGAGCAGACGGCCGGAGCTCCTCGGCGCGAGCGTCCGCGCGCTCGAGACGTTCGAGACCGTCGAGCAGGCGAGGAAGTTTCTGTGCGCACGCGCGCCGCCCAGCGCCGAGGCGATCGAGGAGGCGCTCCGGGAGGCGCGCCTGGAAGACGAGGCGGAGTCCGAGGAGGACGAGGAGACTCGCGCGGCGCGCGTGCGAACCACCGCGCTGGCGAAGGACGACTCCGGGTACTTCGGGTTCGTGGGATGAGAGCGTCTCGAAGCGCTTCCGAACGGCGCGCATTCGTCTCGTCCTCCCCGTGGCGGTCGCGTCATCAAACCGCCTCGTACGACACGCGCGCGCGCGCGCGTACCGCCGTTCGATGCGCCGCTCGAAACGCCGTCTCGGGCGTCACCCCACGACGTCATCGCAGCGCGTCCGCGTCGAACAGCGCGTCGAGCGTGGCGGATTCTCTGTGCACGCGCGTCAAGATTTCGCTTCGCAGGTTCGCGGCGAACTGCTTCGCGTCCTCGTTCACCTTGAGCGCGGCGTCGTCCGCGCGCCGCTGCGCCTCCGCGGAGATCTCATCCTTGGCGGCTTTCGACGCCGGATCGCTCATCCCGCGCGATCGAGAGTGGTGGGAGGGCGACCAAAGAGATCCTCGTTGTTACCGTCAAATCAAATCACCTCTCAAAAAATCATTTCGAGACTTTCTTTCAGTTCGAGATCCGCGCCTTCGACGAGTTTCGGGCCGCGTCTTCGATCGCGACTCGCTCAGAGCGCGGAACACCGCGGCGCGGTCGCGGACACGAAGCGAGGCGTCGCGCGATGGGTAAGGGCGGCGGTTCCTCCACCGCGGGCGGTGACGGGTTCATGCGTTCGCTCCAGCGTTTCGACGCGTTCCCCAAGGTGAACGAGGATTTTTTCCAGCGGACGCTGAGCGGCGGGGTGATCACGCTGGTGGCGACGATCGTCGTGGCGGTGCTGTTCGTGTCCCAGCTCCGCGTGTTCATGGCCGTGAACACGGACTACGAGCTCTCCGTGGACTCCAGCCGGGGCGAGCAGATGCGCATCCACCTGGACGTCACGTTCCCGCGCATGCCGTGCTCGGTGGTGTCGCTAGACGTCATGGACGTCTCCGGCGAGCAGGAGCTGGACGTGTCGCACGACATCTTCAAGCGGCGCCTGGACCGGCGCGGCAAGCCCATCGCCGCGGGCGAGAAGGACGCCGTGAACGGCAACAAGGTGGACCCGGAGACGGTCGCCGCCAGGAGGGCGGCCGAGAAAGACAAAGAGAGTGGGAACGAGACGGACGCGGCGAATGACGACGAGCGCGTCGCGCCGCAGAAGCTCTGCGGTTCGTGTTACGGCTCGGAGCAGACCCCCGAGCAGTGCTGCAACACGTGCGACGAGGTGCGCGAGGCGTACCGTCTGAAGGGGTGGGCGTTCTCCGACCCGGACGGCATCGAACAGTGCGCCAAGGAGGGCTTCTCCGAGAACCTCCGGCTGCAGAGCGACGAGGGGTGCAAGATTTACGGCTCGCTGGACGTGAACAAAGTTGCCGGCAACTTCCACTTTGCGCCCGGGAAGTCGTTCCAGCACGGGAACATGCACGTGCACGACCTGATGCCGTTCCGCACCAAGAAGTTCGACATGTCGCACAAGATCACCAAGCTCTCGTTCGGCGAGGCGATCCCGGGGGTGGTGAACCCCCTGGACGGCGTGAAGCGGGACATGCAGGGCGACGCGGGCATGTACCAGTACTTCCTCAAAGTCGTGCCCACGGTGTTCACGAAAAAAAGCAGAGGCGTAGGCGAGACGTCGACGAACCAGTTTTCGGTGACGGACCACTTCGTATCCGTCGACGCGGAGCAAGGCCAGCACTTGCCCGGGGTGTTTTTCTTCTACGACCTGTCCCCGATCAAGGTGAACATAGTCGAAAGAAGAGACTCGGTGTTCGGTTTCACCACGAACCTCTGCGCCATCGTCGGCGGCGTGTTCGCCGTCTCCGGCATCCTCGACGCGACGGTGTACCGCGGCGGGAAGGCGCTGAGAAAAAAGATCGACCTCGGGAAGCAGGGGTAGATGTTGTCGTTATTATTGATCACGTCTACGGAATATAATGAGCCTATAACACGATGACGTCGTCCACGAGATGCGCGTCGTCCGAAAGTGTCGTACGAGTTCACCGTGTCGCGCCGTCGGCGTAGACGACGACGACGCGCGCGCGTCGGCGGTCGGTTTCTCTTCTTTTATTACCTTCGCGCTCGTGTCGTTTTTTTTTTCTTTCGTCACGCAGCGCCGATTCTCGAAAAGACGTGTCGTGTCTGTCGGCTTCGGTTCGCCGTTCGGCGGACATTTTCGGAGGCGCTCCTCGTTTTTCGTTTTTCGCCGGCGCGAACGAGGGTCTGTGACTCAGAAATTCGGCACTATCGCCATTCACGAAAACCAATGAAAATCGCGGCTCCGATCGATCTTTTGTTTTCCTGCGCGGGTTGACGATTCAAAGACAGGTGTGGTCGGCCAGTCTAGTTCGCCATACGGAAGATTGGCGCGAACTCGGCGCAGGCTGGCTCTGTGTTTGGGAGAGGAAGCGACCCGCGCGCTTCCTCGAGCGCAGACAACGCCGCGCGCGGAAGCACACGTTCGATCGACGGTCGCACGTCTCTCGCGCCGCGTCGTCCTCCCGCGCCTCGGTTCGATCGAGCGCGTTCAAACGCAACCTTCCCCGGCGAGGCGTCCGGCGGTGCGCTGCGGCCCACGCAAAACCTCACGCGCGGCGACCGGCGGGTGTGGCGTAATCCGTGTAGTGCGTGTCCACGGCCGCGATGCAGAAGGCATCGTCGGACGACGCGCTGCGCAAGCAGGAGGCGCTCACGTACCTCCGCGAGCTCAAGGAGCGCCTGAAGAACAAGAAGGACACGTACGATGAGTTCCTCGAGATCATGAAGGAGTTCAAAGCTCAGAGGTGCGCGAGCGGTCCGAATGTGCTTTTCTTCCTTTTTGATCGCGAGCAACCGCCGAGGGGTGGCTGTCAATCCGCCGCGACCGGCGTCTCGCCGCGCGCGCGGCGGCGCGAATCGCGCCCGAGCCCGTCCTCCAGATCACCGGCGGCCCTCTCTGCGTGCCTTTCGCTGACCTCCGCCCCCGCTCTCCCCGACGAAACAGGATCGACACCGAGGGTGTCATCAAGCGAGTCAAGACGATTTTCAGGGGACACAAAGACCTCATCCTCGGTTTCAACCAGTTCCTGCCGAAGGTGCGTCCGCCAGATCTCGCGCGTGTCTCGCCGCCGCGCGATGCGAACGGCGCGCCACGGCGACCTCGATCGATGGCGCGGCGCGTACCCGCGTCGTGTGGGCGTTTTCGCGTCTTTCCGCGAGGCAGCGGTCGCGCCCGCGCGAGCAATCCCGCCGGCATCCCGCCTCTTTTCGTCGCGTCCCTCGATAACCCGCCAACAGCGAACGCGACCGCGCGGGTCGTCGCCGAAGCGGCTTCGGTTCGGGTTCGCGCGGCGCGCGTCTCCGTTGCTTTCTTTTTCGAGAGCGAACTCGACCGCGCGCGTGAAAAAAACCCTGACTAACAACCCACTGTCGCATGTTCTCAAAAATCAGGGCCACGAGATTCGCGTGGAGGATGTCGAGCGCGAGGAGCGCGAAGAGGCTGAGCGCCAGAAAGGCGCCGGCGGCGCCGCGCCCAAGCCGCAGGTGGAGTTCGTGCACGCCATTTCGTACGTGAACAAGATCAAGACGCGTTTCTCCAACGACGAGAGCGTGTACAAGGCGTTTCTGGAGATCCTCAACATGTATCGCAAGAATCTGAAATCCATCTCGCAGGTGTACGAGGAGGTGGCCTTGTTGTTCAAGTCGCACAACGACCTGCTGGAGGAGTTCACGTACTTCCTTCCCGACTTCTCCACGCCCGCGGCAGGCAAGAAGGGCGCGCGTCTCCCGGGGCGCGGCAAGGGCGGCATGGGCGCGAACAAGCGCAAGGGCAAGGGCGAGGCGTTTGCGCCGCCTCCCGAGCCCGAGGAGAAGCAGACGGCGGCGAGCCTCGCGAAGGAGCTCGCGTTCTTCGAGAAGGTGAAGGCTCGCCTGAAGGACCGCAACGCGTACAACGAGCTGATCAAGTGTCTGAACATCTTCAACAGCGAGGTGATCTCCAAGATGGAGCTGCAGGCGCTGGTGTACGAGATCCTGGGCAAGCACCCCGACTTGCACGCGGGGTTCAGCGACTTCCTCGGCCGGTGCGAGCTCATGGACTTTGAGTTCGTGGAGGGCTCGGGCAAGGGCCCGAAAGACGGCAAGCTGAGCCAGAAGGAGATGCAGAAGATGAAGGTGATGTCCGCGCGCGAGAAGTTCCTCTCGAAACCCATCTCCGAGCTGGACCTCACCTCCTGCGAGCGGTGCGGTCCGTCGTACCGTCTCCTCCCGGCGGCGTTCCCGAAAGCGCCCGCGTCGGGGCGCACGCCTTTGTGCGACGCGCACCTCAACGACAACTGGGTCAGCGTGACTTCTGGGTCGGAGGACTACTCGTTCAAGGCGATGCGCAAGAACCAGTACGAAGAAGCGTTGTTCCGGTGCGAGGATGACCGCTTCGAGCTGGACATGGTGCTCGAGACGACGAAAGCGACGGTGGAAGCTCTCGAGCCGATCCAGGCGAAGATCGAGTCGCTCGCGCCGGAGCAACGCGCGACGTACCGCCTGGCGGAGGGCGTCTTGACCCCCGTCCACCTGCGGTCGATCGAGCGTCTGTACGGCATCGGCACCGATCAGGGCAGCGACATCCGACGCATGATCCAGGACTACCCCGCGGTGACCTGCCCCATCGTGCTCGCTCGGTTGCGCGAGAAGGAGGCGGAGTGGAAAAAGGTGAAGACGGAGGTGACGCCGGTGTGGGTGGACGTGTACGAGAAGAACTACAACAAGTCGCTCGACCACCGCTCGTTCTACTTCAAGCAGACGGACAAGAAGGCGCTCTCCGCGAAGGGCATGACCGGCGAGATCAAGGAGGCGAGCGACAAGAAGAAGCTGTCCGACGAGGCTGTCGCCAAGGGGGGGGCGCTGGCGACGGAGAAGAAAATCGGCGGCGACCCCGACTTGGTCTTTGCCTACCAAGAGCGCGCCGTGCACGACGACGTGTACGCCGTGCTCAAGTTTTCCGCGCGCGAGATGCTCAACGCCAAGCAGGCGGACGAGGTGCTCAAGACGTGGCGCGACGTGGTCGAGCCCTTCTTCGCGATCGTGCGGAAAGACCCCGAGGGCGACTACGTGGACGACGCCGCCGAGCGCGCCGCGGAGGATGCCAAGAAGAAGGAGGAGGAGTCGGACGGAATGGAGGATGACGAAAAGGAGGATGTCGACGACGCCGACGCCGCCGAGGACGCCGAGGAGGAGAACGCCGAGATGGACGACGACGCGCCGCCCCGTCCCACGGCGTCCAAGAACTCGGACGACGACGACGAGGAGGAGGCGCCCGCGGTGAAGAAGCGCAAGGGCGGGCCCGGGGGCAAAGCCGGCGCCAAGAAGCGCCCGAAGAAGGAGGAATCCGACGAAGACGCCGAGGAGTCGGACGAGGACGACGAGGAGGAGAAGGTGTACGCGGCGTGCACGCCTTTAAGCGGCGCGGTTTCGACGTCAGCGGCGGTTTCGGCGCAGAGCGGCGGCGCGCACCCCCTGGAGCGCACGGACGGCACGCGTCTGTTCTACTGCCACGACGGGTACTACATGCTGTTCCGCCTGCACCAGCACCTGTACGAGCGACTGTCCACGGCGCGCGCGTCGGCGGAGTCGATGTCAAAACAGTTTGGGCAAAAAGCCGAGCCGGAGACGGTGCGCGCCGCTAAAGCGCGCGAGATCCACGACGAGTTCCTTCGTCTGTTCTTCAAGCTGCTCAACGGCCAAGTGGAGAGCTCTTCGTTCGAGGACGACTGCCGCATGCTTCTCGGCGCCAACTCGTACGTGCTGTTCACGCTGGACAAGCTCGTGTTCAAGATCGTCAAGCAGATTCAAGCCTTGGCGCAGGACGACGTCGCCGCCAAGTTGAGACGGCTGGCGGAGTACGAGAAGGCGCGCGGAATCGGGGCGTTTTCGGAAGCCGTGTACCACGCCAACGCCTCTGTTTTGCTGATGGACGAGCCGTGCTACCGGATCGGCGGTGTGGACAAAGGCGCCGGGCTGGCGCTGCAGCTGGTGGAGTCCGGGCTGGACAAGTCGGACCTGCCCGCCGGCACGATGGAGGCGCAGTTCCACGAGTACCTCGAGGGCTTTTTGCACACCGCCGCCGACGACGAGGACGAGAACACGGCGCCGTGGCAGGACCTTAGCGACCGGCCGGAGGTGTACCTGCCGCGCTCGAAGATCGTCGCCGGGTTCGTGGACGAGAACGGCGAGGACACGAAACAAATGGGTTTGGTGAGCGTGCACAACTCGCTCGAGTGCAAGATCTCGTGCTCCAACAGCAAGGTTTCGTACGTGCTCGACACGGAGGATGTGTTTTTCCGCCGCGCGGGGACGGGCGCCGGCGCGAAGCGAGGCCGCGGCGCCGAGGGCAAGGCTTTTGTCGCGTCGCGCGCGGAGAAGAAGGCGGAGAAGTTCCAGCGGTGGCAGGCGGAGAAGTTCGCCGCGATGCCCCCCCCCGAGGACGAAGCCGCGAAGGCGGCCAAGGCGGAGGCGGAGGCGGTGCCCGACTTCGCCACCGCCGCGGCGGCGGCGATGCTGACGGACGTCGAAGCCAAGGAGGAGGCGGAGAACGAGGAGGACGAGGAGGAAGAGGAGGGCGAGGAAGAGGCCGCGGAGGAGGGCGAGGGCGACGACGCCGCGGGCGACGAGGACGCCGCCGCGGACGAGGAGATGGAGGATGCCGAGGGAGGCGACGAATGAACTTTGAACGGGTAGCGTCGGCGCGAGAACTTGCGTGTAAGCGACGACCCTAAACGATTGCTTTTCCTAATCTCCGTCGGATTGCACGTCATCACGCGCCGACGACGAGCCCGGCGGGCCCGGTGTTCGTGTTCGTCACGAGCGGCCTGAACCCCAGTTCGTCCACGGGCACGCCGAATTCCGCGAGTTTCGCCTCGTACACCCTGATGAGGTCGTTGTGCGCCTTGGACACCTTGGCGACGTCGTACTGCAGCGCCTTTATCAGCTGGTTCTTGGAGTCCATCACCTCGTCCAGCTTCTTGGACACGAGCGCGAGCGTGCCGGGGTCCAGGTTGGACGCGGACAGCACTTCGCCCAGCTGCGCCTCCTTCTTCTCCAGTTCGTCCCCCAGCGCCTCCAGCTTACGCTCCAGCACCATGTTCTTCAGCCCGCTCTTGCGCTGCACGTCGAAGATGGCCTTCTCGAACTTGGCGTGCAGCGCGTCGCGCTCCGCCTCAACCTTGGCGAACCTCTGCATCTGCACCTCGTGCTCCCACTCGACGTTCCGCAGCGACTTCTCGGCGTCCGCCAGCCTCTGCTTGGTGTTCTGCAGCGAGATCTTGTTCTTCTCGAAGTTCCCGAGCTGCCGCCGCAGGTCGTCCACCTCCCGCAGCGCCATGGACAAAGGCTCGGACAAACGCTTGTTCTCGCGGCTGATCTCGAACATGAGCCGATCGTTCGTCGCTTCCTTGCGCTTCATCTCGCTCACGTCTTCTTTTAAAGTCTTGATCAAATCCAGGTTGTTGTGCGTGATGTCGTTGTAGTACGTCTTGATCTCCCCGAACGCGCTCTCGTGTTTCTTCATCAGCTGGTTGATGTGCGTGTTCTTGCGTTCCTCAACCTCGTGGATCTCGTGCCGCCGCTGGAAATCCATCTCCTCGCGAAGGGTCTTCTGTTTCCGCTCGTACAAAGCCTTGAGCTCGTCCGCGTTTCGCTCAAACTCCGAACGCAGCTTCGTGATCTCCTTCGCGTGGTCCAGCTTTAAAGACCGCACGATGTCCTCGTGCGCGAGCTCGGTTTCCTTCATCTCCAGCTTCAACGAGCGCTTGTCTTCGCTCAGCTCGCCCGTGCGTTTCCGGAAATCATCCTGCTGCGCCTTGAGCGCCGCCTCGGCGTCGGTTTTAATCCGAGACACGTCGTTTTGATGCTCGTAAAGCAGATGCTTCACCTTCTGCTTGTACACCTTGATCTCCACCCTGTGCCTCTCCTCGAGCTCCTCCGCCTCCCTGTCCTTCACTCTTAGAGACGCCTTGCACTCCTCCAGCTCAGCCTTGGTGATTTCCCAGAACGAGTCGATCTTATCGCGCTCCAGCTGCGCGTAGTTTCGATCCTCAGACTCCTTCTCCTTCTCCGCCTGGAGAGAAGCGAGCTTCGCCGTGAGCTCCTCCACCAGCGCGGCGTCGCCCACGGCGGCGTCGCCGGAGGCCTGCGTTTGTGTTGGGGAGGTGCGAGGGGGGTATGTCAGGACGTGACGGGATGTCACGCGCGCGCGTGGCCGAGAGGTAACTCGTCGGTCGCGCCGGGATCGACGGCGCGCGTCCGATTCCGCCGAATCGGGCGCGCCGGGGCCGGTGCGAGCCAATTTTGGGTTCTCGGCTTTTGCGAGTCATCCAGACGCGGGACGCACCTTCTTGGCCTTCTTGGCGCCGCCTTTGGGCGCCATGGTCGCGAGCTTCGGACCGCGGTCGGTCGCGGGACGCTCGGAGACGTGCGGCGCTCCGAACGGAGTGGCCGGCGCGCGTGCGGTCGTCGCTTCCTAAATTTGACCAGGCGTCGTTCCCCCAGGCAGACTTCCTCCTTGAAAGGGCGGATCGACAGTTTGATCGGCACAGCGCCTGTCAGAGCGCTCCAGCTGTCCAGTCGGTTTCTCCGAGGCGCGCGTCACTTGGACCGCGCGCCATGGCCACGCTCATGTCATGCGCGGCGACGGCGCCGCGCGTCGCCGCCGCCGCGCGTCGCCGCGTCTCGCGCGCGGCGCCGCCTCGCCCGCGGGGCGCGCGCCGCCGCCTGTCTCTTGCGGCGGGGGCGGATGACGGTTCGCGCGGGGAGACGTCCGAGGACGGCACCCTCAGCGCGCTGGACACCGTGCTCGGCGTGTCCCGCGACGACGACGAAGTCGCGACTGTCCGGCCGGACGGGCTCTTCGCGGACGCGTCGGCGCCTTCCTCGGTCGCTCCCGCGGAAGCGCCCGCGACGGACGGCTTGGCAGACTCCGTCTCGACCGGCGGATCCTCCGACGACGACGAAGACGAAACAGAAGACGACTTCCCGGTTGGATGGCAACCGTGGTTCGCGCCGCGCTCGCGCGTGTACGACGCGCCTTCCTCCGCTCCAATCGCGGCGTACGTCCTGGCTTTGGCGCACGTGTTTGTGTTTATCACAGACTACGCGCTGTACCGCACCGGCCACGGCAACGGCGGCGACGTGTTTCTTCGTTTAGCGCAAGTGGACGACGCGCTGGTTTTCGGCGGACAGTGGCTTCGGCCTTGGACGGCGTGTTTGGTGGATTACGGTTTAGCGCAGTTTCTCGTCGCCACTTTAGCGCTGCTCACGGTCGGCGCGGAAACGGAGGCTATGCTGGGAACAACGGCGTTCCTCACCGTGTACGTCTGCTCATCCACCGCCGGCGTGTTGGCGGTCGCGGCGGTGGACGCCAACACGTCGCTGGGCGTCGGCGGGAGCGACGCGGTGTTCGGTTTGTTTGGCGCGATGGCGGCGTTTTCCGCGATAAACGCCGAACCGGAATGGAATCCATCCGGCGTCGCGTACCGCTCGTTGCAGATGTTAGCGTTCGGCTCAGCACTTGGGTGGATCGCGGGCTTGCCCACGCTGGGCGCGGAGCACGTGGTGAGCAACCTGGGGCACTCCGTGGCGTTCACCACGGGCGCGGCGATGGCGTACTTCGGAGGCGCGCCGCTGTTCGTGTCGAGGGACCTACTGGACAAACAAAAAACGGAGGGACGGGACGCGGGACCCGGACCCGGACCCGGATCCGCGGGCACAAAAAAGCTGCGTCTGACGGACGCGCTGGAGGGGAAGAAGGACAAGACGTACGTGGGGCTTGGCGTGGCGTCCGGGCTCCTCGCGCTCGAGTCGGTGTTCGTGCTCGTGCAGAGAACGCTCGTGGACAGCCAGTAGCGCTTTTGACGTCGCGGACCGCGCGGCGGAAGCGCGGAATGAAAACATTCAATATTTCGTGAACCGTCGCGACTATCGCCACGCCTCGGCGCCCACCTCGTCGGCCGCGAGCATCTCGACCGCCTTGAGGAGCTCCCCGGGCGCTGCCGCGATGGTCTCCCGCGCCTTCTCCGTGCCGCGCGCGAACTCCATCTCCTGCCTCGCGGCCGCCACGTCCTGCGGGTCGCACAGCAGCAGACCGGGCGCAGCGGTCAGCGCCCTCCCGCCGAGTTCCGGCGCGATGCGCTTGAGCTCCAGTACCCTTCGCAACACCTCGTTCGCCTCGCACAGCAGCAGCTCCGGCTCCTTGGTCAGCACCCTGGGCACGTCCAGCCCGCTGGTCTCCGTGTCGAACACCCTCGCCAACGCCCTGACCCGGCTCTCCAGCAGCGGCGCGTTCCGGTACACCGAGTCACGGGGCGACGACGTGAGCGCCTGTCGACACGCGGGGATCGACCCGAAGAGGTGCCAGAAGTGCACCACCGCCTTGTCCTCCTTCGGGACACCCTCCACGCCGTCTCCCGAGCTCCGCCGGGAAACGTCGCGCGCGCGACGCGCCGCGGCGGGCGCGCAGCCGGGGGAAGACACCGCCAGGGCGCGCATGCCGCAGTGCCGTGTTCGCGCTCGAGATCACACGAATGATAATCGCGAAAATCGAAATTGAGGACATCATTATTCTTCGCGAACCGTCCCCGCGCCCGCCGCCCTCTTCGCGGCGTCGGCTCTTCGCCCCGCGCGCTCTGCCTCGAGCTCGTCTTCTAGGTCCCTCACGCGCCAATACGCCGCCGCCTCGGCTTTGTCCAGACGCGCCGCCGCCTCCGCCGCCGCCGCCGCCGCTGCGACGCGCTCGCGCTCCGCCTCCGCCTTCGCCGCCTTTGCCTCCTCGCGGGCGCGCTCGAGCCGCACCTCGCGCGCCACGACTTCGCCGCGCAGGAACGACTCGCTGGCTCGAATCACCTCCATCTCTTCGAGCGCGGCTTTCGATCGTTTTTCGAAATCCGCGCTGGCTTCCTCGAGGTGCGTCACGCACGCCGCCGCTTCGCGGCGCTCGCGCTCGGCGACGGACCGAGACGCCTCCGCCGCCGCCGCCGCGTCGCGCGCCGCGACGAGCTCCGAAAAAAGCGAAGCCTTCTCGGCTTCGATTTCGGCGACGCGCGACTTGGACGCGCGTAACGCTCGTTCCGAAACCTCCAGCGCGCGCTCGTGTTCCGCGCTGCGCGTCTCAAGCGTCTCGTATCTCGCGACGAGCGCGACAGAAGACGCCGAGGCGTCTTCGACCGCCACCCGGGCGCTCGCCTCCGCCTCGGCGAGCGCCGCGACCGCGGCGTCCAGTCGGAGTCGCGTCGTCACCGCCGCCGACGACGCGGAAGCCTCGCCCGCGCGCGCCTCCGAGACGTCCCGTTCCAGTCGGGAGACACGCGCGCGAGACGCTGTCAGCGCCTCGGTGACCCTCGCGAGTCCTCGCGTGACCTCCGCGAGCGATCGCTCCGCCACCGCAGCAGCCGCCGACGCCGACGCGCGCGCCGCCTCAGCACCCGCCGACCGCGCCGCCTCCGCGCTCGCCCGCTCCGCGGCCGAACGCGCCTCGGCTCGCGCGTCCGCGAGCGCCGCGTCTCGCGCGGCGCTCGCGCGGCGCATGGCGTCGGCGGCCGCGTCGGCGACGCGCGCGCGCTCGAGCGCCACGGCGAGCGCCGCGGCGCGAGCCGCAGCGTTCGTTTTGGCGAACGCCGCGGCGCGTTCCGCCGCCGTCGCCGCCGCGCGCTCGCTCTTCTCCGCCCGCGCGGCGCGTTCAGCGGACGCGGAAGCGTCGCGCCACGCCGCACGCTCGCGCCCGGCGGACGCGGCGAGCCGTGCGACGAATGCGTACGCGTCGCACGATGGGACGTGTCTGGTTTCGTCTGACGCGTTCGTCGGTTCACGCGTCGCGTCGCGTCGCGCGTCGCCGCCGGTCCCGGCGTCGGTTTCGCTTCCGCGTTCGGTCCGAGACCCCGGCGAGTCGCGCGTCGACGCGCGCGCCGCAGCCTCGACGGCCACCGCGAGTCGCGCGCGCGTCGTCTCGAGCGCCGCGGCGATCGACGCGTGTCGTGTCGTGGCGCGCCGCGCCTCCGTCTCCGCCGCGTCCGCGCGCGCCGCCGCCGACGCCGCCGACGCCGACGCCAGGGCGGCGCGTCCTTCCGCCGCCGACGCCGCCGCCTTCGACGCGTCGGCGTCCGCGCGCGACGCCGCGCTTTCGCGGCGCGCGTCCTCCAGTCGGCGTTCCAGGCGAGAGCGTACGCTCTCCGCGTCTCGCCGCATTGTCGCCGCGTCTCGACGAGCCTCGGTCTCTCGGGCGTCCGCGGCGGCGGCGGCCGCGGCGAGCGCCAGGGCGAGCGCCTCGGCGGCGCGCTCCGCCTCCGCCGCCCGCGCGCGCGCCGCGGCGGCGTCGCCGCGCGACGTCTCCGCCTCCGCCTCTCTGTCCCTCAGCGCGCTACGCAGCGCGTTCTGCGTGCTTTGGTGGTTTCTCACCTCGCGCGCGCATCGAGAGGCCCGCGACGCGAGCGCTTCCACCTGGGAGGCGGTTTCCGCCGCGCGCGCGACGCACTCGCGTTTCTCCCCCTCGAACGTGTCTCGGTCGCGTCGGCGCGCCTCGCGCTCGAGACGCCACGCGCGTTCCGCGCGTTTCGCCCGGATCTCGGCGTCGTCGCGCTCGCGCCGCGCCGCGTCCGCGGCATCGCGCGCGTCCGCCGCGTCCGCGGCCATCTCCGATCTCCGCTCCACCTCCGCGACGTACTTGGCGTCCACCCGCGCGCGCGAGGCGAGCAAGTGTTCGTGCGACGCCCGCAGCCGGCGATGGGCAGCCTCGAGCGCGAGCGCGGGGTCGGGCGGGTCGCCGCATCGAACGCGCGCGGAGGCGCAACGACGACCCGCGCACACGTGGTGCGTGGAAACGACGGTCGCGCGAATCTCGGGGAGCGAGACGCCGCCCCCGAGCGGCGACATTCCCTCGGACGCGCCCATGGCGCGCGCGGCGCTCTGCCATCTTCGTCGTTGCCAAAATCGTAACGCCTCGTTCTCGTTTTGGCCGACACTCTCGACTGAACACCGAAGTGCACTTCCACGTCACACGCATCAGTGGATAAGTCATCGCCTCGCAGCGGAGGCCCTCGGTCCCCCCCGCCCGCCACACGTCACCGCACGATGTTCGCGTCGCAGACGAACGCCTCCGTCGTTGCGCGTCCCGGCGCGCGCGCCGGGTCCCGCCGCGGCCCCCGCGCCGCCGCGCGCGTCACCGCCGCGAGCGCCCCCGACACCGATCGCGCGCCCTCGCCGGCGTTTCTCCTTCCGACGCGCCGCTCGGCGCTGGCCGGCTTCGCTTTGGCCACCGCGTCGACGCTCGCGCCCGGCGTTTCTCCCCCGCCCGCGAACGCGATCGGGTTCACGAAGGAGCTGAAGAAAAGAGACGTGGGCGAGGAGGACTACCTCGAGACGCCCGGGTTCGAGTTCCGCGGCGCCCCGCACGCGGGCGTCAAGTACTACGACCTGCAGAAGGGCCAGGGCGACGCGTTGGAGCCTGGGAAAACCGCCGTGCTCCACTACACCTGCCGCTACCGGGGATTAACCGCGGTTTCAAGCCGCGAAGCACGAACGTTAGGCGGCAACCGCACGATCGCCGAACCTTTAGAGCTGAAATACGGGAAGCTTCCCAGCGATTACGCCAAGCCCCTGGTGCGCAAAACCGTCGTCGGGATCGGCGCCGAGCTTCGCGTGGACCCCGAACTCAAAGAGTTGTACGTGGTCAACACCGTGTTCGCCGGCCCCGCCGACAGGGCCGGAATAAAGCCGCAGGACTCGATCGTCGCCATCGAGGGCGTCAGTGATTTGGCGAACGTCCCGATCGCGGAAATAGGGACGCTTCTCGCGGGAGACGTAGGCACGGACGTTGCGTTGGAGGTGCGGTTCAAAGCCGACGGCCCGGACGCGAAGCCGACCAAACTCACCTTAACGCGCGAAGCGACGGCGGTGGTGCCCAAGAAACGCGTCGCGGACGTAGAGGGCGGAGGAGGTCTGTTCACGGGCGAGGGCGCGCCCAAGCCCCCGCCCGTGGTATACGTCCCGGAGGCGCTCAGAGGCATGCGCGTCGGAGGGAGGCGGAACATCGTCGTGCCCGCGGACGTCGGCTACGCCGACGTCGGCGAGGGCGAGATTCCGCCGGGCGCGACCTTCAAGCTCGAGGTGGAGCTGCTGGAAGTGCGGAGCGCGGCGTGAGCCGAGCCCGCGACGCCGTCGACGCGAGGGACGCGAGCGTCCGTGTGGTATATCTATAGATACGCATCGCACTCGAACCTGGCGCGCTCGTGTCGTTCATTTCGTATCGTCCTCCAAGTATCGGAATGCTTCGTTCGACGATAGCGGTCCCGAAGGCGCGCTCGCGTCGAGCGCGCCGCGGTTCGCCGCCGCGTCCTCACTGGAACGCGGAAAACAGTCGCTCGAACGCATTTTCGAAATCTTCGCTTCATCCGAGGCGTTTGTTAGCTCGGTTTGTCGGCCACAGCGGGGCGCGCGATGTCGATGTCGGACTCGGAGCGGCGCCTGCTGGCGGACGGGCGGGACGACTCGGACGTCGGGATCCCCGGTCGGTCGCGCGTCGCGGCTCGGCGCCTGGCTCGTGCGGTGGCCTCGTCCCGCGGGGACCCGCTGGTGCGGGAATCTCGCGCGCGCGACTCCACGCGCGCGAGGCGCGGCGCCACGAAGGCGGCGCGCGGCGGGGTGGTGGCTCTCGGGCGGTTCGTGAACGACAAGGCGGGGTACTTCCCCCTGCTCTTTTACCTCGCCTGGGTGCCGTACATCGTCAGCCTCGGGGTGGTGCCGGAGGGGCCGTTCGCGCACGGGCTCGCGGGCGTCCCCGAGTGGACGCGATGGGCTGTGTCGTACGCGGTCAACCTCTGGCCGTACTTCTCAAACTTCATTCTCACCGCTACCGTATGGGTGCTGGTCGTGCCCGTCTCCGCCGTCGTCGGCGCTAAGCTCTTCGCCAACAGACGGGAGATCAAAGCGCTGGCGCGAGAGTTGACAAGAAGAGTCGACAAAGCGCGGCGGCGGGCCAAGCCGGGATGGGCGAAAAGACGTTTCGCGCGCGCCGCCGCGGAAGCCGCGGCGTTCCCTTCCACTCTCGCTGAAACACTCGGCCAAGCGCTCGTGCCCGGCGGCTGGATCCACAACGCCGTCGTCGTCGTCACCGAGGAGCTCGTGACGTACCCGCTCAAAGTCGTCACAGGGATGGCGGAGGCGACGAGGCGCGTCGCCAAGCGGCTCGCCGCGTCGGACTTTTTCGGAGTCGCGCGCGACGTCGCGTGGGAACTCGCGGAGTTCCCCGCGATCCTCGCGGCCGCCACGGCGCCGTACGTAAACGAGCTCGCGCCCACTCTAGGCACGCTCGCGGAGCTCTTCGTGGGCCAGGCGCCGCTCAAAGAAAACGAGGTTCCCGACCTGAAGGCGTTCGCGCGGGAGGAACGCCGCGCGCTTTCGCGCGGCGAAAAACGAGACGGTGGAGAACGTCACCGCGCCGACGCCGACGAGCTTATGGGGTTCGGGATCCCGGGAGGCATGTTCGAAGCGCGTCTCGCGGGGCTCGCGTCGGGGTCGCGGGTTCGCGGCGAGGTGAGCGGGCGCCTGGAGCGCGTCGAGGAGGAGGCCGAGGGAGGCGAGGAGAAAGCGGAGACGCCGGACGCGTCGGACGTGTCGGACGCCGAGCGCGCGCCTTCGCGGTTCGTCACGCGCGCCGTAGAACAGAGCGTCTGAGAGTGACGTAGATTATGGGAGCGCGTGAGCGCATATCTAGCTCTAGATACAGTTCGTAGAACACCGCGTTTTTTAGCCAACACCGCGCTTCCGCGCGCGGTACGTCGAGTTTGGCGCGTTCGCGTCGCGAACGGACGTCGTTTTTCGCTTTGGCGTCGACGAAAACTCATCGCTCCGTCGCTCCATCCGTCTCGTCCTCCTCCTCCGGCGCGGGCGGCGGGCACTTTTCCTTTTCGTCCATGAACGCCACCACGACGGCTATGTCGTCCATCTTACCCCCGACCAGCGTCTTGCCCTTGGCGCGTTCCCACCACTCCACGTCGTACCCGTTGTTCCGCGCCTCCGTCGTGAACGGCGAATCGTATTCCTCGTCCACCGAGTGTTCAAACGCGATCGTCGCGATAGCCTCCGCGGTTTCCTGCGCGTTTTTGCCACCGCGCACGCACGCCTCGACCGTCTCCGCCACCTCCGCGTGAGGCACGTTGTCCCACAGTCCGTCGCTGCCCATCACCAGCGCGTCCCCCGGCCGGACGTGCACTTTAAACGTCTCCGCGTCGTCCGCGCCGTCGCTCTCCGGGTAAAACTCCACGCACCCTAACTGAAACGGGCAGTTAAACTCGTGCTGCTGCGACGGCGTGCGGAAGTACGCGTCTTTTCCTCGGGCGATCATCGCGCCGGCGTCGCCCAGGTTCGCGACGTTCAAGATTCCGCTCTCGCCGTCCATAATGGCCACGCACGCCGTGGTGGACCCGACGATCTTCACGCGCTCGTGCGCGGCGCGAATCACGTCGCGCGGATCGCTCGCGCCCATCAGCACCGCCGCCGCCGATCGCTCGGCAAAGGTGTTGCTGTACGCCGCGGGGTCGACGCCCTCGTCCGCCCAGCCCCCGACGCCGTCCATCACACCGAACGCACCCTGGTCGCGTAGCACGAAGCACGCGTCCTCGCCGCCCTTCTCAGCCTTGTCAGGGTGCGGCACTAACACCGCGCCCGACGACGCGATCCCGAGAGGAACGGAGGGCGTGTCCGGTTCCGGCGGTTTCGACGGGTCACGCGCCGGAACCGAGGAAGGGGGCGTCCCCGCGTCGCCGCCCGCCTTCGCGACCGCCGCGGAGGCGCCGTCGGCGGACGTCGAAGTCGACGCGTCGGCGTCCTCGGCGTCCGCGGCGGCGGCGAAGCGGCGCGCGGTGGGCCGGTGATGTCTCCCGGGGGCGTGCCGTTGGAAAGAAACCACGTCCCGGGACTTGCCGGGACCGCCACACCGAGACGGGACGGGGGGGCACCCGCGGACCCAGCTCCTGGCGAGCGCGCGCGACGAAGCCGCGGCGCGCATCAGCGTCATGGACGCCGTCGCCATGGCCGGAGGCGGCAGAGAGGAGAACGAGGAGGCCCTGCACGAGGTGCGCTCCAGGTGTGATGTTATCGAGTGGGGCGCTCGACAGGTGGCAAGACGAGGCTGGAAGATTTGTTTGATATCGTTTTGCTTCATCGCGAAACGCCGCCGCTGCGATGAAAGAAAGGCAAGCGTCGATCGACGGAAGGGAAATTTGAAAGCACCCGCCGAGTTTTTCGCGATCGACAAATCGCGTTCGTCTCCCCGAAGTTTGTCGGAAGACGGCACGTTCGAGACTCTTCTCGAGGCTCCCGAGACTCCGAGAAAGCCCAGTCACGCCCGGCGTGGTCATTCGCGCGCGCGCGCGGCATCCTCGGGTGGCACCTGTGGCGCCGCCCGGGACGGGGCGGGGGGGATGTCTCGGAATGTGTCGTGTCGCGCGTCTGCGCGCGTGAGACACCGAGCATCGAAATCCGCGGCCTCGTTCGTTCGAAGGCGTCTCGTGCCTTCCGCCAAGACGATGCTGGCGCTCGCGGCGCTCGTCGCCCTCGCGCCCGTCGCCGCCGGATTCGGCGACGCGGGCGCATTCGACGCCGGCGGCGAGTCGACGAGGACGGTCGTCCCCCAGACGCAGGCACGCGTCGGCGGGGACCAAGACGCGGTCGCCGACGCGGACGATGCCGGTGCCGACGCGTTCGCCTCGGGGAACGCGAACACAACCGCGACGTCTCAGGATCCTTCGCCTTCGTTCGCGGTGTACCGCATGCTGGGCAACGACATGTGGCCTCTGCAAGGCGTAGGTCAGATGCGCCGCAACTCCGTGTTCGCGGCGCGGCACGAGGCGGCACCCCCGCCCGACGTGCCCGTGTTCTGGATCGTGAACCGCGTCGTCGACGCCGCCGAGCGCGAAAAACTCACGCAGGCGCTGGCGGCGGAGAAAAACGTCTCAAGACATTCTGTGCTCTTCGCGAACCCGCCGCTGCGAGACGCGAAGTGCTTGTTGACGGAAGTACCAAGTGCTTTCTCTGAAACGAATGTGACCACGTTCGCTGCGAATCACGACGAGACGCCATTAAACGACTCGGAAAAAAAAAAGGCCGCGATGGACCGCGCGGTGACTTTCGCGCAGGCGCAAAACGCCGTGCGCAACGCCGCGGTAAAACACGCGCGCGATTTCGGGTACGAATGGGCTGTGCCTTTAGACGGGAACCAGTTCCTCCCGTCTGATTTCTTTGTACTCTTAAGAGATGCGCTAAGAGAGGCGGCCTTGGAAGGCCACGTCGCGGTGTTGATCCCCATGCTCCGCGTGCGCGAGGAGCAGACGAGCGCTTTGTATCACCCGCGCGCGGACGCGGCTCTGCTCGCGGCGAGACACGTGCGCGAGGACGGCAAGTTCGCCGTGAGCGAGCCTCAAGTCGCGCTACACGCGACGAAGGCGGAGGCGCTCGGGTTCCGATTCGACCCGAGCTCGGCGTACGGCGCCGGGAACAAAGCCGGCCTGGTGCGCAGGCTGTGTCCCGCGGCGCCGCGAGGCGGCGCGGATGCCAAAACCGATTCTCGCGCGCGCGCGCGCTGCTGCGAGCTGGTGGACATGAAGCGCCGGCAACAGGGTGACCCGTACTACTACGGCGCCGAGCTGGATTTGACCCGCGTCGTCGCTAAAGAAGCGAAAATGAAGGAAGGGAAAGACGCCACCGATACGGAACGCGACGCGCTTCGCGGCTTGGTCTTAGAAACCGCCGCGAAGCTCTTCGCGCGATGCGCCGTCTCGGTGCGTCTGTTCAACTACCCGCCCGAGGACGGGCCGTCGCAGCTCAAGATCGCGACGAGCGTGTTGACGCGCGCCAAGACGAGAGATGAGGCGGGCGAGGTGTTCCGCGAAAAACTCGACGCGTACTTGGAACGAGCGCCGAATCCGAAACCGGAGACGTGCGCGGCGCTCGACGCGACGCGCGCGACGCTCGTCGCCGACGACCCAGAGGAGATTGAAAAATCTTCTTCCGAGACGGAGGACGACGACGCGACGCGTCAGACGCGGACGCGGACGCGGACCGAAAACGCGCCAAACGCGCGCTTCGTCCCGCAGCGAGACGCCGCCGCGGCGGGCTTAGTCTTACCGCGCGCGACGGCGAGGACGGCGGACGCGAAGGATGACATTTTACGCGACGCGTCCGCGGCTGAAAAAAAAACATCCGCCGTCGGTCCGGAGCGCGTCGGCGGTTTTCCCGCGTCGTTCTTCTTCGGGCTCCCGTGTTCGGTTCTCGTCGCCGTCGCCGCGTGGCGCCGCGCCTCGTCGTCGCGGCGAAGACGAGGCAAGGCGACGATACCCCGGTGAGGCGGGATAGTCGTTCAACATTCTTTTTGATCAACATTAGTCTGATAAAAAGCGCGTCCGTCCCTTCTCTCGGGTTCAGAAAGAAGACGTCACGACCGCGTCATGGCGAGCGCGAAGTTATTCGCCGGCATTTGTACGATTTCGGCGCGCTCGAACCCGACTTTTTCCGCCTCGGCGATCACCGCCTCGATGTCCCTGTACCCCCACTCGTCGTTTTGGCGTCTCAGGCTCTCGTCGAACACGGCGTTGCCTTCCGAGGTGTGCTCGCCGTCTCGCTTGAAGGGGCCGTACACGAAAAGCAGCCCGCCGCGCCGCGCGACGTTTGCGGCGCCGGCGAGCGCGCCGAGCGTCGCGCTCCACGGCGCGATGTGCGTCATGTTCACGACGAGCACGGCGGCGACGCTCTTGTCGCCATCGAACGTGTCGGTCTCGATTACTCGTTTCACGCGCTCGCTCCACTGCGCGTCGCACGCGTCGACCACGATGGGCGCTCGGACGTTCGGCGAAGTGCCGACGTGGTGACGCACCGCGTCGAACGCGGTGTCGTCCAGGTCCGTGGGCACGAAAACGAAATCGGGAAGCTCGCGGGAGAGGTGCGCGCAGTGCTGCCCGGTGCCGCACGCCAGCTCGACCACCACCCCGCCGGTCGGCGCGCACGCCCTGAGCCGAGGCGCGAACGCCTCCGCGATCGGGACTTTGTTCCGCTCCGCCGCGGAGGAAGAGGCAGCCTTGTTGAACGTCCCGAAGTCGTTGGACATGGTTTCGGAGTCGGGAGCGGGTTCGGGCGAAGCCGAGGCGCGCGTCGCGAAGGGGGCGCGCGCGCGGTGGACTACGGGTCTCGCCGCGCGGGATCGCGCGGAGCAGGCGAGGGACGCGAGGGACGCGACGGCGGAAACACGACAGATGTGCGAGGCCATCGGCCGGGCGCCCCGAGGAGTGACGATCGGCGATGGAATCATCATCAGTCGTCGCCCGAAAACCGCTCGAGGGTGCCCGGGATCTGCCGGTCACGTCGACATCGCGTTATTCTTTGTCGTTCGTGCTGACTCGACAACGCCCGAACGTCGAAGTGACGCGAGTCGACCCGTCCGTCTTCCCCCAACCCGCACACCTCCGCGCGCGACTTCTCACGAGCCGCGTCGCGCGTCTCGTGACGCACCGCCCGCCGTAGCCCGGGAGCCTCTCGACGTCGCCGACCCGGCGCTTCCCGCGGCGCAGTCGGTCGAACGCGTTCTCGAACGCAAATGCAAGCCGCGTCCGCTTCAAACGCCTTTTCGGCCGCGGCCCTGCGCCACAGGCCCGCGCCGCCGCGCGCCCGCCGCCGCGCAGCCGTCGCGCCGCGCGCCTCGCACGACGCTTTCGACACCGCCGAGGCCCCTGGGGAGGGCAAGAGACGCCGGCCGGGTGTCACCGACTCGACGGACGGCGAGCACGACGCGCTCGAGCCGAGACGGGGGCCCCAGACGCACAGCCGCGGCGTGGCGTCGGAGGATGCCGCGGAGGTCTCGCGCGCGTACGAAGACGCCGAGGCGCCGTTCAGCGCCTGGCCGAAGGCCTCGGACGCCCCGGGGGAGGGCAAGAAGAAGGCGCCGGGCGTCGCCGAGCACGCGGACAGGGGGGGTAAGCCGATGCTGGAGCCGCCGCCGGGGAGGCGACGCGAAGCCGGAGAGTAAACGAATCAGCGGATGACGCGTCGTCGACGACGACGACGACGACGCGCGTCGTCTCGCTTCCCTTTCGAAGGAGAAGGGAGACGTCGAGGCGAAGACGCGGTCGCGCCACGTGACGCGCGCTTGAGGTGCGGCTCTGGGGAAGAGGGCGAGACAACGCCGGAGAGGAGACGAGGGTGGAGAACGCGCGTAGGCGGCTCGCCTTCCCGGCGCCCGAAAAAAAACCGTCGTATTGTACATGGAGGAGCCTTTTTCGACGGTTTCAAAAACCATTTTTTATGGATCTCGCTTCGCGGGGGGCGCGTTTCCAGTCTGCCGATTTCCCGTCTCCGAAAAGCCGGACTGCGAGCGCACTGCGCTCGACCGGCGTTCTGCAATCGCGCACCCCGTATAATCTGCGGTCGATCGCGCCCCGCCGCCAAAAAAAAGCGCAAGTGCCGGTCGCGTCAAAGCGCGAGCGGTTCGATCGCGCGCACACGAGTCCGCACGCCGCGGCATCGACCTGGAAACGCGCGCCTGCTTGCGCCGCACCATCCGCACCTCTCGCACGCGCGTATCACGGCGCACGAACGCGCACCGAGCGAAACGCACGAGCGCCGGCGATACGCTCGCTCGGCCGCTCGATCTCTCTTGAGGGTTACTCCGAACCAAGTGGTGGAGTGCCAAGATGAGCGTCCCCGTCACCGCGAACTTGTTCGCCGCGCTCGACACGAAGAAGAAGAAGAAGAGCAAGGTGCGTGTCGTTCGCGCATCTGAACGCGGAGAGAGATTCCCTGTTCGCGACGCGCGACGCGCCGATCGTGCCGTCCCTCCGACGTCAAGACGCGGACGTTTCCTGCCGTCGTCGCGAGCGCGACGCGAAACAGATCGGCGGCCGAGACCGCGAGACCGCGAGCCCCGACCGGCGCTGACCCCGTGACGCCCCGCGCGCGCCGCCACATCGACGCGACCCGCCGACACGACCGAAAACGCGCAGGAGGAGAAGAAGGCGAAGAAGAAGGAGAAGCAGTCGCAGGAGAACTTGCTGGATGAGAAGCTGTGGGAGCAGGCCACTTCGAACCAGAACGTGTCGTCCTGGGCGGACTGCGACACCGACGAGGACGACGACTTCGGCGGCGGCGGCGGCTTAGCGCCCCTGCCAGAGGACTGGAAGGGCTCGCCCCCCGCCCCCGCGGCGGGCGCGGATGCCGCGGAGAGCTCGGACGAGAGCTCGGACGAGGAAACCGACCACGAGGAGGACGACATGGTCAGGGACGACGACGACGACGACGACGACGACGACGACGAGGCGCCCGCGCCGGCGCCGGCGCCGGCGCCCAAAAAGCCGGCTGAGCCAGAGAAACAGCTCTCGAAGAAGGAGCAGAAGCAGAAGGAGCTCGAGGAGCTGGACGCCGCGCTCGCCGAGCTTGGCGTGGAGGTGGCGGACGATCGGGACGCATCCCCCGCGGCGAGCGGCGGCGAGAGCAAGGCGGCGGCGAAGCGGCGCAAAAAGGCGGAGCGCGAGGCGGCGGCGGCGAAAGCGGGCGCCGCGGCGCCCGCCGAGGAGACCGAGAAAGGTGAGGATGCGGGCCCGGTGGAGCTCATCGACCCCGCGGAGGCGAAGCGGCGGTTAGCGGCGAAGATGGCCGGCAAGAAGAAGAGCTCGGGTGGGGGTGCCGCCGCGGCCGTGGCGGAGGCCAAGGCGCGGGCCGCTAAGGCGAAGAAGAAGGGCGGGTCGAAGGCGAACCACAACCAGCAACCCGTGTGAGCCGGCGAAAAATAAAAGACAACCGGGGCGAGGCGGCTCGTTTCGTTCGAGCGCGGAGGCGGGCACGAACGCGCGATATCGCGGAACGCGTATTATCGCGAAAAGCATTCTTTGTGATGACGATGACTGACGACAGGGGAAAGACGAACACGTTATGGGTATACGTAATAATAAGGCGTTATAATAACCGCGCTCAAAAGAAACGACATAAAAAACGAAAACGCACCGCGTTCGTCGCGTCAGAGTCGTCGACGCCCGCGTCCGCCGGGGCCGGCGCGCGCTCGTCCCTCCCCCCGCGCCGCACCTCCCGCGGCGCGCAGGCTTTCCCTCTCCGCGTCCGTCATGAGCCGCCAGGCGCCCTCCGGCAGGTCGCCCAGCTCGCAGCCCCCCACTTTTACGCGCTCGAGGTCCACCACCCGCAAGCCGGCGGCGTCGCACACGCGCCGGATCTGCCGGTTCTTGCCCTCCCGGAGCGTGAATCGCAGCACGTCCGGTTTTCGCGGCGCGCGCTCCACCTTCATGGGCAGCAGTCGCGCGCCCTCCAGCGACACCGGCCCGTTGAGCACGCGCACCTGCTCGTCGGTCACAGGCCGGTCGAGCCGCACGACGTACGTCTTGGGGATCTCGTTCCCCCCGATCACGGCTCGCGCCAACACGCCATCCTGGGTGAGGACAAGCAACCCGCGCGAGTCTTTGTCGAGGCGGCCGCACACGTTCAACTTTGTCAGGCCGACTCCGTTCTGGCCGCGTGCCTTTCCGACATCGTTTCCGACATCGTCCAGGGCGTCGAGCAGACCTTCCCGGTCGCTCTCGCGAAACGCGTTTCGCCCTGTGACCAGCTCGGAAGCCTCGCGCTCGTTCGGGCCGGGCAGGTTGCTCACGAAACCAACCGGCTTGTTCAGCACGACGGTGATCTTCGATCGCAGCCACCGCGCGCCGGCGGCGTCGGCGATCTCTATGCGCGCGTCCGACAGCGCCTTGTCGCCCTGTTTTGCCACCGCGCCGTCCACGGTGACCACGCCCCGGCTGATCAGCTCCTCGGCCTCGCGACGGCTGCACAGCCCGCGCCACGCCATGAGCTTCGAGACGCGCTGCGGCGCGTCATCCGGAGAAGATGACGATGGGACATCGCCGTTTCCCGAGAAGAGCGCATCGCGGACGGGCGCGGACGTGGAAACGCCGCGACGCGCCTCGCTTTTCGCGTCCGCGCGCTGGTCCCAGCCCCAGCGGGGAGACGGACGTCCGACTCCACCCGTCTCCCCCGCGGCTTCCCCGCGGGAAGGGCGGGGGGGGCCGCGTCCGCCTCGACCCGCGCCGGCGCCACCGCGGGACGAACCACCGCCACCGCCGCGCCCGCGCTGGGTTCGTCCCGTGCCGCGCGCGCCCGCGCGGCCCGCGGCCATCGGCACGAGCGGCACGAGCGTGCGACACGCCGCGAGGACCATCGCGCGCATGTCGGGACGCTCGACCGCGACCGCCGCGCCGCGGCGTGTGGTTCTGGAGAGGCGATTCGCGCTTCGGGAGGGCATTCGCGCGACGAGTTTCGCGAAACATTCGGACGCGTTTTTTTTTCGCGCCGGCGAACGTCGGCGCCGTCCGTTCGTCACACCAGTCGCGCGCGGTAAGACTAAGACTACGAGCCACACCAACTCCTCTCATGTCCTCCAGTCGTCGAACTTCTCCTGGTCGCACTCCTCCTCCCACCACGTGTTGGTCTTGTACCCGGAGCGCAGGAACTGCATGGTGGACCCGTCCTCGTCCGCCAGCCCGAGCGCGATGAGCATCTCCTCCTTTGCCTCGCCGAGCGTGAACCTGTCCTCGTCCTCGGCGACGCACACCAGCTCGCCGGTGTTCTGCTTGACCATCACCTGCCACGGCGCGGGGTACTCGCGGAAAATCGCGCCGGAGTAGTTGATCACGAACGGCGAGACGTTGATCGTGCGGCTGTACGCGCGCGTGCGCAGGTAGTACACCGGCTTGATCTTACTGAGGAACCGGTAATGCAGATCCTTCTCCGGGAAGGAAAACAACCCGAGATCCGCGCGCAGGGTGTCGAGCTCGTTGTTCAGGAACACCAAGGGCCGGCCGTCGAGCTTCGTGTTGACGAAGCTCTCCACCACCGGCAGGTCGACGCACGACAGGTTCACGACGCAGAACAGGTCGGCGTTTCCGAAACCCTCGTCCTCGGTCTCCTCTTCGCGCGTGCGCAAACCTTTGCCGCCGAACACGTTGCCGATGAACGACGTCACGCTCTCCGTCTTTTGGCCGTCCAGCGTGTTCAGAACGCACCCCTCGCTCAGCTCCAGCGAGTTCGCGAACACCTTCTTGGCGCGCCTGTACTCGGGGCCGTCCGGCACGAGGAGCTCGCAGGTCTTGCCCGTCTCCTTGTAGATTTTGGAGAACACCGTGAGCGCGTACTGGATGTTCAGGTCGATGTACACGTCAGACGCCGCCTTGTACGACGCATCCTCGCCGGGCACCGCCGGGAACTCAATCTCCATCAGCTGAAGGCCGTCCGCCAGGCCGTCCGCCACGGACTGGTACGCGTGGAAGCAGATGTCCTGGTACGAGTCCGGAGAGTACACGGGCCGGCCCTCCGCGCGGCTCTCGCGGGACTGCGTCGTCTGAGTCTTCACCTGCGCGTTGTCCGCGGCGCGCGCGCGCGTCGCGACGCGCGCCAAGGCGGTGGCCTTGCCGAGACGCTGCGACGATCGGCGCGCGGCGGAGGCGGGCGCCGAGGCGACGCGCGCGCAGGCCGTGGTCTGCATCGCGGGAGAGGTTCGCGTTCGGTCGGGAGGCGACGGTCCGGTGGACGGTCCGGTGACGAACGGGGAGTGTGTCGGCGACGCGCGGCGCGGTCGGCTGTGTGTCGGAACCGCGATGCGGAGCTCGGGATAAGCCACGTCGACGTGAACTGGTGGCTCGCGGGCGATCGGTGCCTTTCACGGTCGGCGAGCGGAAGCTTGAAACCGGCACGGTCGAGTTCATCGGAAACCTGGGCGCTTTTTTAGGTGTTTCCGTGATGAGCGTCCGGACGTCTCGCAGAGTCTCGCGCGCGGCGGAGGAGGCCTAGAGCGGGATGAACGCGCGCCACGTCAAGGCGGGGGGGCCGCAGGAGGTGAAGAAGAAGGAGGAGGAGGGGCTCATCACGCTGATGAAGGAACGCGCGGTGGTGCGGTGCCGGGAGACGCAGAAGGACTACTACGACTGCGTCAAGGACAGGACCATCAGCATCGTGTGGGCGTGCCGCGACCAGGCGAACGCCATGAACGAGTGCCTGCACCAGCACACCACGGACGAGGTGCTGGAGGACCTGAAGTACCGGTGGGTGAAGGCGGGGAAGCCGAGCTTCGCGGACCGGGCGAAGATGCCGAAGTTTTAGCTAGCTATGTAGCGGGCGGGCGTAGACCGGGGCGAGTCGACTGCTGGGCCCGATTAGAAAATACACATTGGAACGTCGACTGCAACCTCATCAGATCGTCCGCGTTGTCCTGTCAGAACCGCCGGCGCGCGCGCGAGGTCTGGGGCGACGCTCGCGGCGGATGTACCGCGGCGATGCCCCGCCGCCCCCGCCTCCGCGGGGGGCTCGCCCGGCGGCCGCGGACGGCACGGAGGTTCGCATGTGGACGCTCGAGGCGATCGCGGAGTGCTTGACCAGACGCGCGCGGAAACAACGCGACCCCGCGTTCGGTCCGTCTCGCGAGCGCGCCTTCGACACAAAAAACGCCAACGCGTGGTACGGCGCGTCGCGCGGGGACGGGCGCCGCCAGCAGCTCGCGGCGGAGACCCGGTGCGACGCCGTGCTGGACTCGGGACGCACGCGAGGGGACGACCGCGAGGAGACCACCGCGTGTCTGCATTTCGCGCGCGGGCGATGTTCGGCGGGCGGCGAGTGCGCGTTCCTTCACAGGCTGCCCACGGCTCTGGACGACGCGCGCGCCAGCCTGACGCACGACGTGTTCGGTCGCGAGCGACACGCCACGGACCGCGAGGACAACGCGGGGGTCGGCAATTTCACCAGGGACGTCAAGACGCTCTTCGCGCACTACGGCGGCGTCTTCCCCGACGCCGACGCCGATTTCGTCCGAGACGCGATCCACAGCGACTTCGCCGAGTGGGGCCCGGTGTCGAGCGTGCGCGTGTTGCCGACCAAGTGCGTCGCGTTCGTGACGTACGCGCACAGGTCAGCCGCCGAGTTCGCCAAGGAGGCGATGGCGGGCCAGACGCCGCGAAAGGCGTCGCGAAACGCGGGCGTCTTGTCCGTGCGATGGGCCAACGACGACCCGAACCCCGCGGCGCGCGCCGAGAAAAAGCGCGCGCGAGAGGAGACGGCGGCGGACGCGTTCGCGCGTCACGAAACGAGGGTGGCCCCGGAGCGTAGGCGCGCGCTGGCGCAGGCGCGAGCGCTGGAGACGCGCGGCGCGTACCCGGATACGGACGCGCAGTACCCGCGGAGCGCCGACGAGACCCGGCGACGTTCGGAGACGACGGTCCAACCTGTGCTTGAAAAAAAAACGCCGAACGCGCCGCCGCCGCCGCCGCCGCCGCCGACGACGACGACGACTTTGCCCGCGATCGACGCGGACGAGCTGGAGCGCATCCGGGCCGCCGTCGGTGTCGTCGTCGCCGCGCCGGCCGAGACGGCAGTAGACGCCGACGCGGACGACGAGGACGCGTTCGACCCGGACGACTACCCCGAGTTCGACGTCGAGGAAGTCTCCGGCTAGCGCGCGAGCGAGACGCAGTCTACGTAACTAGCACTAGTTTGAAACACCGTCGAAAGCAGCGGTAGGTGGTTATTACAGTATTATACGTGAATACGTCGGAGCGCGCGCGCGTCGTCGAACGAGCTTTCGTCAGACGCCGAACCGACTCCTCAGGCTCTCGCGCATCTTGCGCACGCGCCCGGCACCGGCGACGAGGTGCCCTGCGCGCGCGCACCGCACGCGGTGCCATCGCAGCACGGGCGTCAGTTTCGGCTGGGACTTCACCGCCATCTCCAGCAGCGTCGAGCCGTACATCTCGTACCCGTGCGTCAGCTCGAGCAAGCCCAGCGCCTGCAGGAGCGACGCAAGACTCGACTCGGCGTCGCGTTCGCGTTCGCCGGAGCACGCGTCGATGGCGCGATACAGCACGCCTCTTGCTCGGAACACAGACTCCTTGGACACGCGCACGTCGCTGTCGCTCTGCAGACCCGGGTGCAGACGCGCGGTCGGAAGCTCGCCGGCGCTGAACCGCACCTTCTTCTGCATCTGCGCGTACGAGATCCACGCCTTGGCGTCGCGCGGGTGCGCCTCGAGGTGCGATTCGAACACGGACTCCGCGGCGTCGAACGCGCCGGCGGTCCACAACGCCATCGCGGCTTTGGAAGCGCACGGAGCGTTTGAAGAGGAGGACGTGGAGGACGCGGAGGATGTGGAGGACGCGCGCGGGGGCGCGCGCGCGCGAGCGGCGGGCCTCGAGGGGGTGGCGCGCGAAGTGGATGGCACGTGCGCGGACGCGCGGAGCGCCGCGTGCGTGGACGCGCGCATGGCACTGGGGAGAAGATGGGCGAGATCGGAATAAGAAAAACGCACACGCGCCGGGCGTGTGTCTTCGTGCCACGGTTGCCACGCGGCGTCAGGCGACTCGTCGTTTGACCCAGAAAAGCGCTCGACCCCGTCTCAAAAAGCCAAAAAGCAAAAACCGTTTCGGTCTCGCTTCCGAAATTTTCTCCGCTCGGCAACGAAAACTCCGAGAGGCTCGACGGGGTTGACCACTCCGATGAGCGCGCACGAGTCGTCGTCCGACGAGTCCGACGACGCGTCGGCGTCGCCGGCTCGATCCGACACCGGGTCTCCGCGCCGCCGGCGCGCGGGCTCGGGCGCGTCGAACCCGGGGTCGAGCTCGCGAGCGGCGCGGGGCTTGGCGTTTCTCCGTCGCGATTTGGCTCGGTCGGTGTCGCGGAGCGCAACGGTCGACAGCATCCGCCCGGACGCGGGGAACGCCTCCTCCGCCTCCTCCGCGGAGACCCGCAGAGGAACCGACGCGCTCCGTGCCGCGCGGGCGTCGAGACTGCCGTCCACGGCCGCGGCCGCGGCCGCGGCGGCGTCCGCGTCCGCGACGCGTCTGCGCGTAGTCCCCGCGCCCGTGTCGTACGGCGAGAAGCTCGAGCGCGGCCTTCGCGACGCCAAGACGCGCGTGGCGACCAAAAACGCGACGGCGAGAGACGCGGCGCGACGAGAAAACCCGGAGCTTCACGACACACGCACGGGCGAGAAACTCCCGATTAAGTGCGACTACCAGGAAGCCCAAAACTTGGGTCTGACGGAGAAGCTCAAGACCGCGAACGAGTGTTCGCGTCGGCTCGGTTTGGCGACGCGGTACCGAGCCGTCGTCGGCGGCGACCGCCGCGTGCACGTCGAGGCGCGCGCGTTTGAGAAAGAAAAGGAAAACGACGACGGCTTTGCGCAAAAAAAGCCACCCGACACGAAAACGAGTCGAACGGCTTTTGTGACTTTCGCGCGCATCGAGTCGGTGCCCACGCGGCTGCTGAGCGTACGGACGTTCCTGAACAGCGAGGCGCGCCTCTGGGCGCAGGCGCGGTACCTGGAGACGGACGCGCGCCGCGCCGCGCACCCGTCGAAGCGCGCGACGAGGCCGGTGACTGACATAGAAAAAGCCATCGCGCCGCCAGAGTGGTAGGCGTTCTTTAGCGTAGTAGAAAGTAATACCGTAGTCGTAGTAGTGGTCGTGTGTAGACTACAACAGGTCAGTCAGAGCGGCGGTCGACTCCTTTGAGAAAGCGTGACGAGCGAGTTCGATAACCGAGAGCCGCGATCGCCGCTGAGAAATCCGGCGCGCGCGTCCCGACGGCGTACGCGAAAAAAGCACGGAAGGAATTCGCGAAAGGGAGACTGTTAAAAGTCCCGCAGCGCCAGCGCGCGTTCCGCGCCTCGCCTCAGCTCCGGGAACTCGTCACCGAGCGCGCCGGCGCGCTCGGCGTCCATCTCGTACACCTCGCACTCGGAGACGGCGACCGCCTCGACGCGCGCGTGCGCTGTTTGGCGGTCTTCGGATCGCAGGAACGAAGCGACGCCGAAAAACGCGCCCGCCTCGACGACGACGCGCCGCGACGGCTCGCCGTCGACGTTTGTTTTTTCGTCATCAGCGAAAGCGCCTTTTTTTTCAGACGAAGGGTGTGAAGAAAGCGCCACCTCCACCTCGCCCTCGCGCACGAGCGCGAAGGTATTCGCCGCGTCGAGGCGCTCGTTCCGCGAAACGAGTCTCGGCTCGAGCGCGTCCGCGACGGCGCGAAGCGCGCGCTCGGAGATTTTTTCCTCCTCCTCCGATTCGGCGGCGTCGTCGGCAAAGGCGGCGCGCGCCGCCGTCTCGAGCGCGCGGAAGCGCGTTTCGCGCCGCAGCGCGTCGGGCAGTTCCGCGAGCAGCGCGCGGTCGTTCGCGACGAAGCTGCCTCTGGAGGCGCGCGTTTTTGTCCACGTGTCGGAGAAGAAGAAGAACAGACGCAGACGTAAGTCTCTCGGGACGTTCGGGTGTCTCCGCAAGAAACACCGCAGCGAGAGGAGCTTTTCGCGGTAGGCTTCGCGGCGGCGAGACGCGTCGCCGTGCCTCTCGACGAGCGCGGCGACCCGCCCGACGAGCGACGCGAAATACACGCCGCCCGCGGTCATGACCGCGACAGCAGTGATGCGTTCAGTGCGGTTCGTCGCGGAGACGTCGCCGTAGCCCACCGTGCTGACCGTCGCCGCCGCCCAGTACAACGCGCACACGTACACGTCGACGGGCGCGAACGTTTCTCGAACGCGGACCGACGACGTCGGCCCGACGTCGTCGCGCAGGGCGTCGTCCACCCAGGAGGTCTCGAAGCCTTCGACGTGCGCCACGTACACGAACGCGCACGCGCACGTGTGGATCACGAACACGAACTCGCACGCCGTCTGCGCGAGCCAGATCAGGAGCGGGGTGAAGACCGTCCCGCGCGAAAGCAGCGCCTCGGCGCCGCCGACGACGGAGCCGTTTTTAAAAAACCGCGCCGCGTGGAACAGGCGGAACAGGCGTATGAGGCGCGAGACGTGGCGCGAGGCGGCGGTTTCGGTTCCTTCGAGCGCGAGCCACGCGGACGAGACGCACTGCGCGAAGAGCGGCAGCAGAGCCGCCGCGTCGCACGCGAACGTGCCCGACGCGACGTACACGCGCGCGATGCTCGCCGGGTCGAGCACCGCCGCGACGCGGCCGAGCGTCCGGCTCGAGCAGAGCACGCCCGTGCGGAAATTCGCGAGGAGGTTTAAAAGGAAAAAGACGCCGACGCCGAAGTCCACGGCGGCGGGCCAGGGCCACGGCTCGGCGGGGGCTCCCAGGCGCGTGGGGGCGTCGAAGGCGACGAACGCGGGCGTCAGGAGCGCGACGTGCGTGAGGGTCAGGACGAAGCCGGTGGCGGAGAACGCCAGGGCGAGCCAGGAGTCGGGGGCGGCCACGAAGCGAGGCGCGGCGTGCGCTTTTCGCGAGCCGTCGCGACGTCTCTTGCCCTCGAGCTCGGAGAAGAGGGACTCGGGCACGGCCACGGAGCGCTGCCAGGACAGAAGCGCGGCGGTGAGCCGACGCGACTCGCGACGCAGTATCGACGCCCTCGGCCTCGCCGGGGTCGGACGCCTCGGCGTCGTGGCGGGAGCGACGTCCACGGGCTCGTCGCTTTCGCTTTCCCCCTCCGACAACCAGAGCGAGGCTTCCGAGCGAGAGAAGCTCAGCGACGAGCGCACCTTGCGGTCCTCGGGCTCCATGGAATCTAGGAAAGACACGTCCATGGAGACGCGCGGCGCGGTTGCGTCTGCGTTCGCGCGCGTCGGAGTGCGGGAGGCGGCACCGCGCGAAGCACCGGTGTCCGCGGCAGGACGCTTAGAGACGTGGTGTCACCGACCGTGAGAGGCGAGTTTAAATTTCATCGTCGCAGTCAGACGAAGAAGGTTTTCTTCGTTGATTAAAAACAGCCGCTTCGTCCGCGGTCCGCCCCGCCTCACAGCTTGAGCGCCGCCTTGTTCTTCATCCCGTCGCTCTTCTTGGGCTTGCCCCGGCCCAGCGCGTCCGCCTCCTTGGCCTCCTGGAGCATGCCGAACACCTTGGACGACTTGGAGAAGGCCGACTTGGACCGCCCGCCCGCCGGCGCCGCCGCAAGCATCGCCACCTTCGGCGCCTTGCGCGTGAACCCGGCATCCTCCGCAGCCTTCTCCTTCGCCTCCTTCTCCCGCTCGCGCTTCGCCTTGACGCGCTCGCGCTCGTTGCCCACCGCCTTCGCCTTGCGCTTGCGTTTCGCGCGCGCCGCCTTGCGGTCCTCCTTGGAGAGCTCGGCGTCCGCCTTGACGTCGCCCGCCGCGCTGCCGCGCGCGCCCCCCGCGCCCTCGCCGCCGGCGAACACCTCCTCCGGCGCCTTTCGCGACGCCTCGGACACCATGAGCGGCGCCACCTCCTCCACCTGCAGCGCGGGCGCGTCCGTTTTGATCTGCATCTCCTCCACGACGGGTTTCGGGGCGAAGTGGAAGTTGGAGAGCGCGTCCAGTTTCGTGGCGAGCGCGGCGAACAGCGCGCGCGCCTCGACGACGATGGGCTCCTCCTTTTCTTCGTCGAGCCTCGCGCCCGTCTTCGCGAGGTGCTTCTGCGCCACGTAGTCGTCCGCGTAGATGTCCCCGAGGCCCTTCTTGCTTTTCGTGTCGTCCAGCTCGGTGAGCTGGCGCCGGCCGCGGTCGTCGCGCGTCGACGGCTCCACGCGCTCGACGTCGTCGAACCTCTGCTCGACGATGCGCGCCTTGATGATATCCTCCAGCCGCGCCGTCATCTCCTCGCTCACCGCCGGGGGCGGCGCGGCGACGTGGTCAAACTCCACGTCCGCCTCGAGCACGGAGTTCTTCGGGCGCTCCTTCGCGCTCGCCTCGCCCTTCAAAAGCCACGTCTTCTCTTCAAGAGCGCGAGCCTCCAGCGTCTTGATCTGGCGCTTGAGCGCGTCCTGCGCCCGCTGGAACGCCGAGGGCGCGTAGTCGCGCCGAGACGCGAGAGCGGCGGCGGCGGCAGCCGAAGAGAGCTCCTTCTCCTTTTCCTTCGCTTCGTCGTCCGAAGAGAGGTCCTTCTCTTCCGCCTCCTCCTCCTCCTCCTCCGCCTCCGCGTCGTCGAACCCGTCGAAACCGCCGCCGGCGGCGTCGTCGTCCTCCTCCTCCTCGGCGGCGAGCTCGTCGGCGAGTTCGCGCTGGAGCTCTTCGCGGAGCGCGTCCTCGTCCTGCTGGTCCAGCGCGTCCACGCCCTCGTCTTCGTCCGAGGAGGCCTCCTCAGCGCTTTCCATCTCCCCGCGCTCCATCGCGGCGAAAAGGTCCTCCTCGCGGTCGGACGCCTCGTCGTCGTCGTCGTCGTCGCCGCGCCGCGACTTCCCGCCGGAGCGCGCGCCGGAGAGATTGTCGCCGAAAAAGTCGGAAAACATGAGATCCTTCCCCTTCTTCTTCATGGCCGCGCGCTCGCCGAGCCTCGCCTTCGCCTTCGCGGCGCGCGTCTTCGGGCCGGCGACGCCAGCCAGGCGCGCGGCGTCGCCGATGAGGTCTGCCATGTCGTCGTCGTCCTCCGAGCCCGAACCCGACGCGTCCGACTCATCCTCCTCATCCTCCTCATCCTCCTCGGCGTCCAGCACGTTCTCCTCGGATTCGGATTCGGATTCGTCGTCGCCGTCGCCGCTCTCGCGCGCCTTCCTGCGCCGCTCCCGACGCTCCTCGCGCTCGAGCCGAGCCTCCTCCTCGGCTTCCGCCTGCAACGAGAAGTTCTCCATCTCCGTCAGGTTGAACATGCCGGGGTTCTTGAAAAGTTTCGAGGTGAGATCCCTTTGCTTTTTCCCGGAACCGCCCGGGTCCTCCTCCTCCTCCTCCTCGTCATCCTCCTCCTCGTCATCCTCCTCCTCGCCGTCCACGTCGTACTCCACGCCCTCTTCGAAGGGCTCCCACTCCGGCGCCTCCTCGTCCGACCCCGAGGCCTCGCCCTGCGCGTTCGCGGGAAGCCGCAAGAGGCGCTCGGCGGTTAACTCGTCGCCGGCGCTGATGGCGGGCCGGAGCCGCCGCAGCGCGCCCTTCGCCTTGCCCAGCAGGGGCTCGAGCTGCATCTCGATCTGCATCCACACCTGCTCCGCATCGAGACCGTCCGTGTGGAGCTCGGGCAGAGGCAGGTCCAGCCCGTTTGCCGCGAGCGATGACGAGAGCTGCGCGAAGAGCGCCTTCGCCGCCCCGCGCGCCGCCGCCGCTCGCTCGTCGGACTTGGACAGGAACGCGGTCGCGCCTCGCCCCACCTCGCGCCTGAACGCGTCGATCGCCCCGGCGCCCTCGGCCGACGCCGCGGCGGCGCCGGTGTCGGGTGCCATATCGGTCGCGAAGCGAGCGTCCCGCACCGACGCGGCCGACACTCACCCGCGAGCGCGAACCTACTCCCGTCGAGCCGAATCCCTGAAAAGCGACTGAAGGAAAACTCGCGTCCGAAAGCGCCAGTGCTGCCTGGCGCCTGGTATCGGGCGATTTTTGTCGCTCGTCGCGGACTGGCGGACTCTCCGAATGATACTTGAGCGTCGTCCAACCATCACAATAGCCCTCTAAACGAACGCGCAGCGTAGTCGCTCGCGCTTGTCGTCGCAATGGGTACGTCCTCCCGCACGCTTTCCGTGCCTCGCGCGTCGCGGGGCGACGTCGCACGCTCGCGGCCGCGCCCACTCGGCGCGTCTCCGGCGTGATGACGCGCTCCGGGTTTTTTAGGGTCTCGCGGGTGATTTCGCGGGCCGGACGGTGCCGGTCCCCGCGCGCGTCCGACGCCCCCGAGCGACGGACGCGGCGGGAAGCGACGTCCTTCGGCTCGCGCGTATCTTCGAGACGCGCTCGGCGCGCTCGACCGGTGTCCGGCGCCGTCCGCGCGTCACCGCCGGGCGCTCGCGCGCGTCGTCCGTCGCGTTCCGGGCAAATAGGGTTTGGCCCCGAGGCACCACCCGCGCGTCCCGAGGCCGCGATCGAGGGTCAAGACCCGCGACCCCGGACCGCGGCGGCGCGCGCGGCGGCTCCGGGACACCCCGCCCGCGCGTACCCGACCCTCGTCGCCGCGTTTCGTCTCGTTCCTTCGATTCGCGCACCCCGACCGCGGACTCACCTTCGCCGCCCCCCTCTCCTCGTCTCGTTCCTCGATTCGATTTCGCCCACGCAGCCGGTCTCAAGGCGTACGAGCTCCGCAAGAAGAGCAAGGGTGACCTGCTCAACCAGCTCAAGGAGCTGAAGACGGAGTTGGCTGCTCTCCGCGTGGCGAAGGTCACCGGCGGCGCGCCCAACAAGCTGTCGAAGATTAAGGTGGTGCGCCTCTCCATCGCGCAGGTGTTGACTGTGATTCGCCAGAACCAGCTCAAGAACCTGCGCGAGGCGTACGCGGGGAAGAAGTACCTCCCCCTGGACCTCCGCCCGAAGAAGACGCGCGCGATCCGCCGCAGGCTGACCGCCTCGGAGGCTGGCGCGAAGACCGCGAAGCAGGCGAAGAAGGAGGCGTACTTCCCCATGCGCAAGTACGCCGTCAAGGCGTAAGCGTAGCGGAGTAGAGATTCGGGAGAGGGGTTTGGTGTTCGAAAAGAAAGCCTCTCTTTCATCAATCAAATCGTTCGCGAGTAGTTTCGATATGCGCTTTCGAAGAAGACTCATCGTTCGGGACGTCACGAACACGCCAGAGACGACGACGACACGCGTCGCGACGACGATACGATTCGCGTCGACCTAAACCCACGCGCTCTGATAATATCACGCGCTCTCGGCTCGCTCCTTCTCCTTGGGTTCCTTCTCCGCCGGATTCTCAGACGCTTTCGTCTCCAGTCGCGGCTCGGGGTTCTTCTTGCGCTCCTCCTCCTCGGCAAACTCGCGCAGGAGCTCTGTTTGCCGCGGCGACAGGTGCTTGGGCGTCACGACGCGGAACTTCACGAACAGGTCGCCCGTGCGGCCCGTGCCCAGCTCGGGCAAGCCCCGCCCGCGCAGACGAAGCTGGTCGCCGCTCTGCGTCGCCTTCCGCACCTTCACCTCCACTTTGCCATCCAAAGTCGGCGCCGTCGCGACGCCCCCCAGCGCGGCGGCCGTCACGCCCAGCTCCACGCGCGTCACGAGGTCGTTCCCGATGCGCGCGAACCGCGGATCCTCCGCGACGTCGACGTTGATGTAGAGCGAGCCGACTCTTTCGCGGCCATCCGGGCCGCGCGCGCGCGTGCCCTCGCCGGGAACGCGCAGACGCTGCCCGTCCTCCACGCCCGGCGGCAAATTCACCTCCACGTCGCGCGCGGGTTCGGTGGTGCGCGCGCCCGTCCGCGGATCCACCGCGACAGTCTCCGGAATACGCACCGTCCGCGCCGCGCCTTCCTTGACTTCCCTCAGCGTGACTCGTATGGTGGTCTGGATATCCCGCGCGCCTCCCCGCATGCCCCCCATCCCCCCGAAGAAGTCGCTGAACAGGTCCTCGAAGTCCACCTGCTGGCCGCCGCCGGCGCCGCCGAAGCCGTGGAACCCGGAAAAGCCTCCGCCAAACGGACCGCCGCCGCCGCCGCCGCCGTTCTCCATGCTCTCGAAGTTGCCGTGCCCCACCTGGTCGTACGTCTGCCTCTGCGCGGGGTCTTTAAGCACCTCGTACGCCTTCTGCACCTCCTGGAACTTCGCCGCGACCGTGGGGTCGTCCTTGTTCGCATCCGGGTGGTACTTCTTGGCGAGGTCGTAGTACGCCTTTTTGATCTCCTTGGGGTCGGCGGATTTCGCCACGCCCAGGGTCTGGTAGTAGTCCTTCGCGTCGCGCGGGGAAGAGCCGTGGAAGTCACGGCGGTGGGGCATCCATGCGGCGCGCGCGCGCGCGGTCGTCGCGCGTCCGCGCTCGAAAGCCGCGTTCGCGGTCGATCCGAGCGCATCCTCGCCGAAATTACTCCGCCGCGGACCGTCGCGACCGCCGCCCGAACCCGCGTGGAACGCGCGCGAGTGGTCGTGCCAGTTCTCCACGCGGCGCTCAGCAGTAACGCCGCTGGACGCCAAAACACATCGCGCGTTACGCGCGCAGAGCGCGGCGAGACGCCGCCCGGGCGAGGCGAGCGCCATGAGACCTGCGCGCGCCGGAAGATTTCGGAAAGATTTCTTTCGCCGGCCAGACTTGTTGCGACGAGACGCGATCGAGACGCGTGTCGCCGCTCGCGCCAGAACTTGGGGTCCGGGAGAATAATTCACGGGTCGTGATTCGTGGTGTCGCGTTTTTTTCACTTCCCTCGACTCGAGGTCACTGGTGGTCGTTTTCCGACTCGCTCACGCGCTGCCGCGCCACACCTTCATGCTCAGCGGCTGCCGGTTGCTCTTGACAACCAGGATGTCCGCCTTCACCGTCGCCGCGAGCGCGGCGTCCGTCGCCGCCCGGGTCGGGTACGCCGCCGCGCCCGTCGCGCGCGCCAAGCCCGCCGGACGCTTCGACGCGCACAGCCGTCACATCGCCGTCACGCCCGTGTGCATGGGACGCAAAGCCGCGAAGGTCGCGGCCAAGAAGGTACGTCGCGGCGTTCGAGTCCCTCGCCTAAGCGCGTCGTCCGCCCGCGTTTCTCCGCCGCTCCCGCGCGTCGTCTAGCCTTGTCTCCACGCCGCTGACCCGCACTCGTGTCGTCCGTCCGTCCCCGTCGCGCCCTTATCGATCGGACCGTCGTTTTATCCAAATCTACGCAACAGCAAAAAGGCGAAGCCATCCGCACGAAGCTCTACGGCAAGTACGGCAAGCTCATCGTGACCGCGGTGAAGGAGGGCGGCGGCGCGGACCCCGTCGCGAACACGCAGCTCGCGCGCGTTTTAGCGGACGCCTCACGCCTGAGCGTCCCGAGAGACCTCATCGAGCGCAACATCAAGCGCGCTACGGACACCTCGCAGGCGGATTACATGGAGCTGACGTACGAGGCGTACGGCGCCGGCGGCGTCGGCATCGTGATCGAGGTGCTCAGCGACAACGTCAACCGCGCCGCCGCGGACACCAAAGCCGCGATCAACAAAGCCGGCGGCAAGGTGGCGGAGCCCGGTTCGGTGCTGTTCAACTTCGAGCGCAAGGGGTTCATCTCCCTGAACTGCTCTTCTGAAAAAGAAGACGAGGTGTTTGAGTGCGCGGCGGACAACGGCGGGGACGACATCGCGCCGCGCGAGGACGGCGGCGAGGGCTTCGTGGTGGTCACCGAGGTGGCGGGCTTCATGCAGTGCCAGAAGGCGCTGGCGGACGCGGGGTTCGAGATCGACGCGGACGGCACCGCGCTCAAGATGGTGCCCCTGGCGGAGGTGGAGGTGGACGACGACGCGGCGGAGAAGAATGAAGCGCTCGTCGAGAAGCTGCTCGAGCTCGACGACGTCGACGCCGTCTACACGCAGTGATCGCGCAAAAAAGCGGATTCTTTTCGTACGAGTGAGGGACGTGAGCGTGGCGCCGCCTTAGGTCTGTCTCTGAGACACGCGGCGACGCACGCGTAGGCGTAGATTTTCGCACAGAGCCTCTACCGACGTCACGTATCGCGTCGCGCGGCGACGTTTCGAACCCACGGAGAACTCCAGCGAAAAACTTCCCCACGCGCGATGAATCGCCCACGAACCCGTAGAAGAACTCGAGGAATAAATATTTCGGCGGCGAAGTCGCCTTGGCGGCCGCCAGATCCACGGCGCGCGAGCGAGTGGTCTTCCCGTTCGTCTCCGCGTTTTCGGGAGTCGGCGTATCAGGAGAGCTTGACGCGCGCGCCCGAGCGCCCACCTCGCCGACGCGATGGCCGCCGCGCAATAGCGCGCGTTCGTCGCCCCGGATCTGTGAATTTTCGATTTATCGCCTTGCGTTGCGTTCGGTGACTCAGAAGAGCGTCTTTTCGTGAAATTCACGTGGCTGCCGAAGGATGGAGGCGTGCTTGGCGGCGTGTTTCAACGCCACGGGAGCGGTGGATACCGCCTGTTCCGATGCGTGCTACGCCAGGTACGTCACGCCGACCCCTAACGCGCGACACACGCGACGCGACACTCGCGACGCTTCGCGCCGTGGCCCGCAAACAAACGCGTGCGGCGAATCCGCCACGCGTTTTAGGCGGAGACGCCTCGAGACGCGTCGTCACGACTCGACCGCCCTCTTTGAAATCGCGCGCGTCGCCGGAGGTGGGCCCGGGCCGAATCTTACCCCGAGACTCACGACGTTCCCAAATGCCGTCTTTTTCCCGTCCCCGTTTGTCCCACGCAGCGACGGCTGGGCGGTCACCGAGGCGTCTTCCAACGCGTTCGGAAACGCCACCGTCAACGTGATTCTGGCGGTTTTTCTGCTGCTGCTCTCCGGTTTGTTTTCCGGCCTCACCCTGGGCCTGATGTCCCTGGACATGGTGTCTCTCGAGATCCTCGCCGAGGGCGGGGACGACGAGGAGAAGGAGTACGCCAAGAAGATCATCCCCGTCCGTGCCAAGGGTAATTTGCTGCTGTGCACGTTACTGCTGGGGAACACGATGGTGAACGCTCTCATTGCGATTCTGATGGCGGATCTGACGGACGGGTTGGTCGGCCTCGCGGCGTCCACGTTGTCCATCGTGGTGATCGGCGAGATCGTGCCGCAGGCGGCGTGCAGCAGGCACGGCCTGTACATCGGCGCGAACACGGTGTGGATCGTCAAGATCTTCATCGTGCTCATGTACGTCATCGCGTGGCCCATCTCGCTCGCGCTCGACTACGTGCTCGGCAGGGACATCGGGCAGGTGTTCTCCGCGAACGAGCTGAACAAGCTGATTCGCATCCACGTGGAGAATCCGGATGCGCAGGAAGAGTCGGGTTTGAACAAGGACGACGGCAACTTGCTCACCGGCGCGTTGGAGTACAAGGACAAGAGGGTTCGCGACGTGATGACGAGCCTGGACAAGGTGTTCATGGTGGAGAGCTCGACGCGGCTCACGTTTGCGGTGCTGATGGACATTTACAAATCCGGCTTCACGCGCATCCCGGTGTACGAGATTGACCGGCAGAACATCGTGGGCATGCTCTTCACCAAGGACCTGATTTTGATCGACCCGGACGACGAGGTGGAGATCGCGGCGGTGATCTCCTTCCACGGGAACCGCGAAGGCGGATTCGTGCGCGGCGTCGCCGACGACACCAGCCTCGACAAGGTGTTCCGCGAGTTCAAGAGCTCATACCTGCACCTGCTCGTGGCGTACGGCGAAGTCGGCGCGGACGGTAAGCCCGTGCAGAGGCTGGAGAGCACGCCCGAGCACGGCGTCGGGGCGGGCGGCGGGCGGAATTATTACGGCGCGGGTTCGAGCGCGGAGGACGTCTCGGTGTCCGGGAACCACATAAGCGACTACACGAGCGAGGCGTATTCGCTGTCCGGCAACCGCCGCGTGATCACCGGCGTGATCACGCTGGAGGACGTGCTGGAAGCCGTGATCAAGGATGAGATCGTGGACGAGACGGACAACTACGTGGACGTGAACAACGCGCTGACGTCGGTGCGCGGGCGCGGGCCGAGAGTCGCGGACCCGACCAACTTCCTGACGCTGTTCGAGCACAAGATCCGCGACCAGACCAAGCTGAGCGAGAGCGAGACGAACGCGATCGTCGCGTTCCTGTCCCTGAACGTCGCCGAGTTCAAGAAGCTGGCGCGCTTCGGGGGGGTGCTTCGGAAACTCATCGTCGCGTCGTCGGTGGAGGAGATTGAAGAGGAGGAGGGCGACGCGAACAGCAAGTACCTCGGCACGCCCTCCGTCGACGCGGGCGACGACTACGGCGTGGATGGCACCCCCAAGGCGCAGCGGAAAATCAACTTCTCGCACCAGCACTCGCACTCGCACGGGCACGTGGACACGCCGAGCCGCTCCAACTCCATGACCCGGCGCAGCTCTGGGCAGATTGACTTCAACGACGACGACCGCCACTCCAACGACGGGCTCGGCGACCCCATCTACCGAAAGCAGGAGAGCTCGGAGTTCTTCACCCTGATCCTTCAGGGCAAGGTGGTGGTGCACGCGGGGTCGGACGACTTCGAATCCGAGCTGGGGCCGTGGTGCTACATCGGGCAAAAAGCCCTGACCACGGACCCGTTCATGCCCGACTTTCGCGCGTGTCCGCAGGGCGCGGTTCGGCTGTTGCGCATCCGCCGCGGCGACTACAAGTCGGCGATGCGCGCCGCGCAGGTGGAGGCGATGAGCGGCTCGCGCTCCGTCGTCGCCTCGCGCCACGCCGCGATGGGCGACGGCGACGGGGGCAGCGGCCGCAGCTCGCCTCCCGTGGGCGAGGGCGCGAGGCGGCGCGCGCCCGGCCCGTCCGCGCTCGGCGTCGCCGCCGACGGCGTTCGCGTCGACGGGGTGGAGGACGACGAGGACGCCGACGGCCTATGACGGCGAGACGAGAGCGCGCTTAAATAACTTTTCGTCGTTCGCGAACGACGACGCGAACGACGACGTACTTCGTGAAATGAACGATATCTGACGTACGCTGACGGTAGTCTGACAAACAAAAAAATGGAGGCGAATCGCGCGAATGGTCTCTTTTCTCTACCTCGGCCCCGCCATGTGCACGTACCCGGGTTGGGTCGCGTCCGGGGGTTTATCTTCGTCGACGCTTTTCGTCGCGACGGCTTTTTTCCCGGCGTGCTTGCGCCACGCCTTCTCCTTGACCGCGCAGAAGGGCCCCTGTTCGCCCTTGGGGAACCCGAGATTCTGTGGGTCGTAGTCCGCGGGCATGCTGTCGTTTTTGGAGAAGTCGGGCTCGACGCGCGTGGTGTTGACCCGCACGAACCCGACGCCGCCGCACAGCAAACACCGTCCGACGGTGCTCCGCGAGTTTTTGCGCGACGACTTGAAGGCGCGCGTCTTGACTAATCCCGAACCGCCGCACGACGCGCACCGCTCGTCGTACTTCATGGCGATGCGCTCGAGGACGCACGCGTCCTTCTTGGGCTCGCACGTCGCCTCCTCCTCGGTGGACGGGCGCATTTGGCGCACCGCGGCCCACATGTACCCCTGGGGGGTCGAGATCGGGAGCGGAAGGCACCGCGACCGTTTCCCATCCAGGGGGCTCGGCTCGGGGGCGCTCATCGCGCGGACGCGGAGCACGCCGGCGCGCGACGCGCGCGGGACGGCCGCGGGGGCGCGGGCGAGGCGCGACAACCGCGAATCGCGGTGGGGCGCGCGCGAGGACGAGGCGTGCGCCGCCCTCGGCGGCGCGTGGAGGCACATCACGCTCGCGTGCATCGTGCTTTTCGCCCAGATATTTGTCAGTGCCGACGTACCAGTTCCCGAGGCACGCGGAGGTCACGCGGGGCGCGGAGAACTCGCTCGGATGTGAGACCGGCGGACGCGACGAGCTGTACTGCGCGAGCGGAAGTGGTGACTCGCGAGGCGCGCGCTTCGTTGTGCCGCGACGACGCGACCCAGATGTCGCGTCGACACGAGCCGCGTCAGCAGTCACGTTGGCGCGCTTTATCAAACGTCGTCAGAGATTTTCGAGATTTTCTGTCGGATTTTCGCCGTATCGATACAACCCCGTCGCGCACTCGACGCGCCGCGACCGCTTCTCAGCTATCCACCGCGCCCGTGATCCCGTCCAGGAACAGCCACTCCCCGTTTTCCCCCCGGCGGAACGTGCTGAGCTCGGAGTGCTTCTCCTCCGCGAGCTCGTTGAACCCCTTCTGCCCCACCACGCGACACTTGTACCGGAACCCGACGAGGTGCTCGTCGTTTTTCGACGGCTTGTCGCTGACGATCTCCAAGTCGTAGAATCGCACTTTTTTGCACGTCATCCGCACGTCATCCGCCAACGAAGAGACCACCTTCCCCGACTCCGCCTTCGCGCCGTCCTTGAAGATGGGATTCTCGGGGTGCGTGGTGCGTACCACGTACTCGCCCTCGCCCTTGGCGTACCCGGTGAACCGCGAGCGCATCAAAGTCACGCAGTCCGCCGGATACTTCTCGCCCTTGTGGTACGGCTTGCAGCACCTCGAGTACGGCAGTTTGTCCTCTCCGCCCCCGCACGGACACCGCTCGGACTCGCTCGCGGCGCCCTTCTTCACCACCACCGCCTTGTCCTCTCCGCCGCCCATCAGCTCCGCGAAGCCCTTCTTCTTCTTGCCGCGCGCGATCAGAGAGGCGCCTCGGTGCGACGATCGCGGCGGACGGGGGGCGGGCGAGCCGGGGACGATGGGCGCGCGTCGGCGGCTCGGCGAGGCGACCGCGCTGGGACGGCGGCCGGCCGGGGACGCGCGCGGGGACGCGCGCGCGATCGCGGCGAGCGCGTTGGCGAGCACGAGGGGCATCGTGTCGGGGCTGCGGCGCGGCCGGCGGAGCGGCGGCGCGTGTGAGAGTGCCTGAGGCGTCGCGGCTTTATCCGAACGAAAACCTCTTCACGAAAAGTGAAAGTCGGCGTCTCGGAAAAAGGGACGCCTCTGTTGACGGACGATGCCTGCATATTGGTACGGCGCGCGGTGAGGGATCCGCGCGCCCGAGACGCGCGGGGACCGGATTCGTCATGCAGTCCAACTGGGCGGCGCTTCAGACGAAGATAAAGGGGAAGGGGGCGAAGGCACCGCGACCGGAGAAACGCGTCAAACCCGACGCGAGCGCGTCCCGAGAGGATGCCCGTGAAACCAAAAAGCGCAAGAAACACGCGCGTCGTCGGGCGAACGACGACGGGACGTCTCCTCGGACGACCGCGCGCGGGGACGTCGCGAAGACGTCGGAGACGCGACCATCGCGACCGTCTCTGAAAGCGAACCACGACACGCGTTCGCGTTCCGAACCCGCTCGCGCGTCCGGCGATGCCGCGCCTCTGTCTGCGCCGCCGCGACCGCCCGACGACGGGAGCATCCTCGACGACACGTCGCCGCTGGCGCCCGAGCGGAGACGCGCGTTGTTTGCGGCGTCCGCCATCGGCGTCGTCTCCGGCTCTCCGGATCTCGAGGACCTCCGCGCGGCGCCGGTCGAGGCGGCGCGCCTCGAGGCGGTGTCGCACCTGTGCTTCGCGTTCGAGAAGACCGCGGCGCACCTGCTCGGCGCCAACCGCTGGGCGAACGCCTTCGAGGAGCTCATGCTGCGCCGCGACGATGACGAAGACGGCGAAAACGGCGACCCGCTCTTGCCGACGGACGACGCGGCGCGCGCGTTTTGCGCCGCGCGCTTCGCCCGACGCGATCCGACACGATCCGACACGGCGAACGAGGTTGTTTGTTCTGACGCGATCGAGCGCGCGACGGAGTCTGTCGTCGCGGCGGTGCGGCGCGCGCGCGACGCCGTCGCGCGCGCCGCCGCGCGAGCCGCCGAGGCGCCCGCGCGCGACGCCGCGCGCGTTCAGGTGGAACGCCTCGACCCGCCCGCGGCGAACGACAAACAAACACCGGGCGAAGACGCGGACGCGTCTGGTTCGTTTCGCTCCATCCGGGCGAAGGTCCCCGCGCCCGCGCGCGTGCGCCTGCGGCTGGGGCAGGCCAAGGTGGAGCTGAGAGCCGAGCACTTCCAGAAGCTGGCGCGTCTGTGGCGCAGCCGCCGGCGCGCCGCCGGGTGGGATTCCGAAACCGTCGACGCGACGTCTGCCTCCTTATCAGTCGCGAAAAAAAGCGACGACGCGTGTTACGGCGACGCGCGTTTCCTGCGCGCGGCGTTCGCGTGCTCGGCGCGCGTGGTGGCCGCGCAGGGCGGCATGCACCGCGTGGCCGGAGGGCACCACGCCGCGCTTCACGGCGCCGTGTTCGACGTGCTCAAGTACGGCCCGCTTCGAGTCGAGGCTGAGCTTTTCGCGTCGCCGCTCAACTGCAGGTACGACGTTTTTTGTAGCGCGCACGCAGACGTGGACGCGCCGTTCGGCAGCCTGGGTTCGTTCTTCGCGTTCGAGCCAAAAGACGGGAGCTTCGAGGTGAACCCCCCGTTCGAGAGCGACGTCGTTTTGGCGGTCGCTCGACGGCTGGAAAGACTTCTGAAAGACGCCGAGGCTCGAAACGACGCGCTTTCGTTCACAGTGATCACGCCGTATTGGCCCAAACGCGCGGCGTGGGAAGCGCTCAATAAAAGCGCGTTCCGAACCAGAGCGCCGGTGGTGGTCGCGGCGCGCGACCACTTTTACGTGGACGGCGCGCAGCACTGCAAACGAAAAACGCACAAGCCCGCGAGCTGCGACACCTCCGTGCTGTTCCTGCAGACGTCAAGAGGCAGGGAGAAGTACGTCGCGACGGACGAAACCGTGGAGGCGCTGCGCGCCGCGTTCCGACCGACGCGATGAGCGGCTTTACGTTACGTAGCGGAAACGCGGTTGCGTAGACTACCTAGTCGAGAGACGGACACCTTTATCAGTAGACGAGCGAGTAATATACGCCTTCTGTGGATATAGTCTTTTTAAAAAAGCGTAAGCGAACGCGCGAACGCGCGACCACTGAAACCCTACCCCCGGAACAGCCCGTGCTTCATGGCGCCCTCGATGACGAACGTCGCGACGAGGCCGACCATCGCGGCGCGTCCGTTTACGGTTTCCGCGAGGGGCCCAAACCCGATTCGTCCGAGCGGCGTATCCCGCCCGGGGAGCCCCTCGCAGTCCACCGCGCGCGGGTCGCACAGGTACTGCCGCCCCGCCTTCGCGCGCGGCTCCGGGCGGAACTTGGCGATGCCGGACCCCTCGAACGGGGTCTCGTTCGGGTTCGCCATCGCGCACGGCGCCAGCGTGCCCGCGGTGACCAGCGCGATGATGGCGAAGCTCACGCCGTGCGTCAGGTTGTACGACAGCTGCGAGGTGAAGGACTCGCCCGTCGCGAGCTCCTTGATGAGCGCGGTGAAGAAGCCGAACATCGCGACGCGCCCGTTGACCACCTCGGGAACGGCGCCGTCCACCGCGAACAGAAGCATCGCGTCCGCGCTCAGGGCTTTGTCGAGCAAACTCGTGCCGGCGGGACCGGGCGCCGGCGCCGATCCGAGACCCTCGCGAGCGCGAGCGTTCTCCGCCTCGATCTCGGCCCAGTCGTTCGCGCTCAGGCGCTCAGGGCCTCTCTGCTCCGCGGGGCGCGCGGCGGGCGCCGCGGGCGCCGCGGGCGCGGGGCTCGCGGAGGTCGGAGCCGCGACGGGGGCCTCCGCGGTGTCCGGCGCGTCGCGTCGCGCCTTCTTGCTCTTGGAGCGTCGGCCCATCGCGACCACGCGAAGGCCGTGCCGGGAGGAGGGGGGGGAGCGCGCGGGCGCGACGAGCCGAGCCGCGCTCGGCGCGCCGACGCGCGTGCCGCACATCGCGAGCATCGCGAGCGGTGTGGAAAGCGCGGGGAGCGGACCTTCCCGAACACCACCGGGCGTCAGCGAAGTGGCGCGGCGGTCGGCCGCGTTATCGATAAAGTCTCTCGCGCGAACAGGTGGCGCGCCGTGGTATCGCCGCTCCACGTGCTCTGTCTGCTCTTTCCGGCAGTCGGCGCCGGTCAGCGAAAAACGCCGCTTCGAGCACGTTTCGCGCTTTCCGAGGCGAATGGGAATTGCGTGCGGGCAGGTGAGTGACCACACGGTAAGACCTCAGCCGCGAAGCACAACGCGACGCGCTGGTGTACGCGCACCTTCTCCCTTCGCGTGCGCGCACCGCCGAGGAGGACCCGCACGCCGAACCCCCGCCCGAGCGCCAGGATGCGTCGCTGATTGCTCCGGACGCTGTCCATCCGTAGGCACATCGTGCACAATGACCACAACCGACGCCGAGGAGGTCCACCGGCTGCGCCAGCGCCTCGAAAAGAGCGAGGCGACGCGTGCCAAGCTTCGCGCGAGCCTCATCGCGCTCAAGGTATGCGTCTCCGAAGTGTCGCCCCCGCCCCCGCCCCCGCCCCCCCGCGCTCGCGCGCGGTCCCCGCGTCCCGACGTCCCGGCGTCCATCGCGCGCGCCATCGCTCACCTTCCCGTCCGCCCTTCCGACCCACACCGAACCCTCCAACCTTCGAACCCGAAACCGAACCGTCCCGCGCACGCATCCGGGCTCTTCCCTTCTCGCGGTTCCCAGGCGAGCGTCAGCGCGCGCGCGCCAGCGCTGGAGGCTGCGGGGAGACCCGCCGCGCCCGACCGCGGAAAAGGCGGCATCGAAACCTCCGAGCGCGAAAAAAACGAAACCTCTGCGCCGAGCGCGGTGAGCGTCGCCGCGCTTCTCGCGGAGCTCTCGGCGGCGCGCGCGGACGCCGCGCGGTATGAGGCGGAGGCGCGACGCGCCTCCGCCGGGTCGCGCGCGGAGGCGAGCGAGGAGCGCCGCCGGCGCATCGCCGCGGAGGCGGCGGCGGAGGAGGCCCGGTCGACGGCGGCGGCGGCCACGAACGCGCTCGCCACCGCGCGCGCCGCCGAGAAGGCCGCGCGCGACGCCGCCGCCGCCGCCGACGCCGCGTCATCCGCCCTGGAGCGGGACCTGCGCGTCGCGCGCGCCGAGCTGGCGGACGCGCGCCGCGGCGCGCGGCGCGCGGAGACCGCCGCGACCAAGCTCGCGGCGCGCGTCGCGGACCTCGAGAGGGAGAGCCCGGACGGCGCCGGTGGAGACCGGGGAAGAGCGGGGAAACCGCCGCGCGCGGCGCGCGGCGGCGCGCCTGGCGCGGCGCGCGCCCCCCCCTCCCTCGAGTCGCGGCTGGCGAGCATGCAGAGCGAGTTCGAGGAGCTCCGCGCGCGACTCCGCGCGCAAGAGCTCGGGGAGGACGAGGACGACGAGCCGGAGGCGTTCCCGACGTCGGTGCGGCGTCCGCTGTCGCCGCTGCGCGAGGCTTACGGCGACGCCGTCGGCGCGTCACGCAAACGCCCCCGGGGCGACGCTTCTTTGTCGGACGCGACGTCTTCCGACGACGACGAGACCCTCGCCGCGGTGGCGTCGCGCGTGCGGGGGCAGGGAGTCTCTGTCGCGCTCGCGGAGCGTGTCCGCTCTAAACCGAAACCGTCGTCCGACGCGCGAGGCGCGGCGCGCGGCGCAAGACTCGGCGGAGTAAAAAGTCGGAGCGGCGCGGCGAGACCGACGTCGTCTCGCGGGAAAAAAGAAGTGGAGAAAAGACGTCCTCAGGACGATGCGCGCGCCGCGGAGTGGTTCGTCGCGGCTCGCGAGTCGGCGACGGCGTTCTTGCGCGATCGTTTGGACGACGCGAACCGGTTAACGCGTCGTCGCGTCGATTCGGTTTCGTTCCCGTTCGTCGAGGCGTGGCAAGCGGAGGGCTTCGGCGCCGTCGACGCCGTCGCGCGCGCGCTCTGCGTCGCCGTCCTCGACGTCGCCGCCGCGCCGGAGGATTTCCGCGGCGTTGGCGAAACACAAGAGGAAGACGCCGACGCGCCGAACGACACGACGGATCCCGGGTGGCTCGCGTTGGCCCGTCCCTGGTGGGAGGGCGAATCGATCGCGAACGACGGAAACGGAGCGCTCGTCTTCAACGCGGCGTATCCGCGTTGGGTCGCCGCGGTGCTCGCCGCGGACGAAGCCGCCGCGCGAGGCGGTGCCGAGTCGCCGCCGATCGCGCATCGCGTCGCCGCGCATCTCGACGCCGCCGTCGCCGCGGCGTGCGCGGGAACGGACGCGCGCGACGCGCTCGGCGACGCCTCGCCGGCGGACGGAGACGCCGGATCGGTTCCGGCGCCGACCGCCGCGCGCCTCGCGGCGGCGGCGGCGGCGTGCGCCGCGGCGCTGCGCCGCGCGCGCCCGCGCGCTCCCGACGGCGGCGCACCGGCCGCGGCGCTCGGGGGCGCCGCCGCGACGAGACGCGCAGCGCTCGAGGCGTTCGCGTTCGGGCTCCCCGCGCCGAGAGCGTGGGTCGGCGGCGAGGCGCCCCGGGGCGCGGCGGCGGCGGCGGCGGCGCTCGCGTCGGTGGTTTCCGCGGCGACCGTGTGGCGCGACGCGCTCGACGCCGGGGAGCTCGATATCGAGGACGGGCAAGGAGGACTGGTGCTCGACGGGCAATCCTCCTTGGAACGGCTAGAGGTGACCTTCGCGAAGAGCGTCGTGCGCTGCGTCGCCGAGCTCGGGGATGGCGAGCGCCCGCGCGCGGCGCCCGGCGCGCCCCCCGCGGAGTCGGCGGAGACGCTTCGGCTCTGGCGGCGCGCAAGAGACGCGATTCGCGCGTCCCTCGGGACGCTCGGCGACGGGGACGACGGCGACCGCGACACCGACCCGGACGCGCGCGCGGTGTTTCTCGCGGACGCGATTCTCGAGCGGTGGCGGGATGACGGGGTCGGGGCGGGCGCGCCGGCGTCGGCGTCGCGGCGGCGCGGCGGCGACTCCGAGATCCGATTCGCGCCGCGCGCGCGCGGCGCCGAGGCGGCGGCGGCGATTGCCGACGCGCTGGTGTGGCGCCGGGACCGAAGCCGGAGAAGCGTCGCCGTTCAGACGGCGCTGGGCGCGATCGAAGCCGCGAAGGGCGTTCTGCGGGACGCGCGCGTTCGCGCCGCCGCGGCAGGGGGAGAGAAAGACTCGGCGTCGAAGAAAAAGCGCGCGGCGGCGGCTGAGGCGGAGACGCGTTTTTTGTCGCGCGCGTCGCGCGTCGCCGCGGGTATCGCGTTGGTCGGCCCCGCGTTCGCGGAGAGCAGAAACGAGCCTGGGTTCAGCGGCGCGCTCGGTTCGCTCGTCGACGCGCTCGCGTCGCTGGTCGCGCTCGCGGCGGATGACGTCGCCGCGACAGAAGCAGAAAAGAGCGAAAGCAGCGGGGTTCCCGCGGCGGCCGTCGGCGCGGCGGCGGCTTCGTCTCTGCGCGCGCTTTCTTTCGCGGGCGGCGGCGCCGCCGCGGAGGACGCGCTCGGCGCGTGGGCCGCCGCGACGGACGGGCTTCGAGCGCGCGTCGACGCGGAGGCCTCCGCGAAACAAAAAGCCAAAGTCGCGTCTCCTCGCGCGCGGCGCGCGCGGGACCCCGCGCGCGGCGGGGGTTCGAACGCCGCGGAGTGGGACGGGATGACCGTCCCGGCGGGCACGCTCGTCGAGACGCTGTGAGAAAAAAAAGCGAGGTACGTAGTTGAGGGCGCTACGCGAAGATAGCCATATAGACAAACTATGACTACGACGTCGAGAACGGTTCGTTCGTCGCTCTACATCGGCCACGTGCGTTCGAAGACATCCGGCTCGGCGTGGACGGTGTCGATCGTCCAAGGCGTGTCCCCCGAACCGTACCGGCGCGGAGGCACGGGGTACGGCAAAGGCGCTACGACGAAATCGAAATCGGCGTCGTCGCTTTTTTTCGCGTCGTCGTCGTCCCCCGGCAAAGGCGCGTCGTCGGTTTTTTTTCCTCCGCGCGACCACTCGCGCACGCAACGCGCGTGCCTGAACTCCACCGCGGAGCTCGACGCCTTCCGGTGTTCGTCGGACGCGCTTTTTCTCGGACGCGCGCCTGCTAAACACAGAAACCTCTTCGAAGCGGCGCTGACCGCCGAATCGGAAAAAGGGGCTACACTAGCGAGACTGGCGGCGACGGCGCAAAACGGCGATTTCTCGTTTCGTGGGCCCACCAGATTCGGCGCTAACAACACGCCGAGCTCGTACGAAAGAACGTTGAGCTGCGTTCGGTTCTTCTCGAACTTACCCCAGGCCGCGCCGGACAGGTTGTGCGACCCGAGGAACACCCAAGCCAGTTTGGGAGGACCATCCGAACGCAAACAGTACCGCGTGTACGTCTTGATGTGAGGCACCGCGCGCTCGCGGCCGTAGGGGTGCCGGTTCGAGGAGTACGCCGAGTCGCGCGAGGAGGACGTCTCGGTTTTCGGTTCGGTTTTACGCGACTCCCCGAGCGCGCGCCACGCGTGGAGCCTCGCGGCGACGTGCGGCTTGGCCAGGTTGCGCGTGTTCCCCGGGATGCTCCCGCCCGCGGCGTACCCGAGCAGAGACGAACGGACCTCGCGGACGGTGGGCCAGACGAGCTGGATCGGGCCCTCGCCCAGCGACGACTCTTTCGACGGCGACGCCGTCGAAAAACGAGAAGATTCGCCCACGGCGCCTCCCGCGGCGCGAGGCTCGTTCGTCTCGCTCCCGTTCTCGACCCGCCCCGCGTTCAGAGACGCGCCGAACTCGTCCACGAGCCACTTCTCCGTGAACGACCCGAAGGACGAGGCCTGCGCGATGATCGGCGCGTTCTTAAACACGCGCGGGAAATTCATCTTCTCCAGCGCGCGTCTCAACGCGGGGTGGCCCCACGCGGAGGTCTCGCGGCGGTCGCGCGCGTCCGCCCCGCCGTGGCGACCCGGAACCGAGCCTATGAGTTTCGCGCCGGCGCCTTCGAAATCGAACGCGCGGAACGCCTCCGGGCCGACGTGGCCTCTATCGCCCTCGTCTCGCCCGCGCCAGCCCGTTCGGTGGAGGTACCGCGTGAGGTCCTCCTCGAACTCGCTCGTGGCGTGCGCGTTTGTTTTCGCGGGGCTCTTTTTTGGGAAGTCTTGCCACCAGGCGGCGTTGGACATCACGGACAGGTCCCCGAAGCACAGGTTGGCGGTGTGCACGACGACGCGGCACCCTTCTTTGAAGACCAGCAGGAAAAACTTGGAGTGGTGCGTGCCCCACTGCGGCACAGCGGGCTTGAGCGTCGTCCAGTCGCCGGAATCCGTTTTATTCGGGCAGTGCTTCTCGATCCACACCGGAAGGTCGTCCTGGCCGTGCAGCCAGTGCACTCTTGGGATGGCGAGCAGCTCGGGCGCGTGGTCCTGCATGAAGTCGAGCTCGATCTTGAAGTTGGACACCACCGCCCAAACCACGGGGCCTCTGACGAGGTCCGACACGCTGACGCACGCCTCGTTGTGCGTGTTCTCGGTCCTGAACAGGCGGAACAGGGGCGGAGCGTGCCTCTCCGAGCTCGGATCTGGCGCGATTTCGGTTCGCGCGGGCGTCTCCGTCGCGAGCGCGAGGCTGTTCGACGCGTCGTATCGCACGCGCTTCGCGTCCCGCGCGTCGCCCTCCAGCGCGCCGCCATCGCGGGTCTCCCCGACGAAGACGATTTCGTCGTCGTCCGAACCCGACATCCCACCGCGGGCGCCGCGCGCGCGCGCGCGAGATCTGGACGAGCTGTCGCTCGAACCGAAACTGCGAAACCTTTCGCGAAAACGAGCCGAAACTTTTTTTTTCGCGCTTCCGGGCGGACGGGCAGTGCGCGAGGCACCGCGGGCGCGCGGCATGGGAGTCGCGGCGAAACCGAGCGGGGGGTGCCTCTCGTGCTGCTTCGGAGGCGGATCGGGCCGCGAGGAGGTACGGCCCGCGGACGACGCGGAGGCCTCCGCGTCTTCCCGTCGGCAGACCGCCACCGCCTCGGCGATCGCGGCGCGCGAGAAGGACGAAGCGTCCCTGGCGAGTAGGCGCGCGCTCGCGAACGCGGAGCCCGTCGCGGAGGAGGACGCGTTCCTCCGCGAGCCCTGGTGGGACGACACGAGGGATGACGTGCTCGCCCGCGTCGCGGCTCCGCGAGACGCGAACGCGTCCGCGGCGAACCCAGACGCGCAGGAGGCTCGGTCGCCGTCTGAAGCGTTCGAGGAGGATTTCGATCGCGAGATGGAGGCGCTCGAGCGAAGGCACGTCGCGGCGGTCCTCGTCGAGCAGAGGGAACGCATGGGCTCGCACAGACGCGCGCGGGGTCCGGAATGAAGGCAACACCCTTGTACCACGTCGCGCTCGCGTCGATGATGACTCTCGTTTCAATCGTAGAACAACAACATAGACCAGCTAGTGGGTCGCGTGAGAAAAAGCTAACAACGCGAATTTTACAAGCGCGAAACAAACGACGCGGATCACGCCGCGGCGCGCGCCTCTGTTTCCCCCGCCGACGTATCCGATATGTCCTTGACGAACTTAAGCACTCTTGGCGGACCGAGCATGCGTCGTATCGTGGGATTCTCCGCCCACGCCCGCGCGGCGGCGCTCGCGTCCACCTCGAGCGCGTACCCCAGCCGTTCGTACAAACGGCGCGCGCGTGCGTTTTCGCGGTCAACCTCCATCTCCGCCTTGCGCGCCCCGAAACTCTCCCTGCCGATGACCTCGCTCCAGCGCACGAGCGCCGTGCCCAGCCCCAGCCCCCGGCGCCCGTCCTCGACGCACACGAACTGCAAGTGCGCGACCCGGTTGCCGTCCTGCGCGATCACGCGAGCCGCGCCGACCACGCGTCCCCGCTCCTGCTCGTCGCACAGCACCACCGTGCGGTGCACCACCTCCTCGGCGGGGGGCTTGCCCCACGCCTCGGAGGGCGGCTCGTCGTGCGCCACGGCGCGTAAAATACCGAGCACCTTGCGGTCGCGCGGCTCGTACTCGCGGAAGCGGTACCGGCCGTCGTGCCCGGGCACGCGCGCGGGGACAGGCATCCTCTCCTGTCTCCGCGAGCGCGCCGGGCAGCGCGTTGTGCGAGACGCGATGACTCGGATCGCGCTTTGAGAGCCCACAACCTTCTTCTTCTTCGACTCGACTTTTTTTTGAATTTTCCGAGTGCTTTCTCTGTTTCTAGGCACCTCCGATCGGCGATCGGCGCCGGACGCCACTCGAGGCCGCGCGCCCGCCGTCTCTTCTCGGCCGCACTCGATCGGCGTCGGCGCGGGAGCGCGGTTCCGCGAGACGCGCCATGGCTTCCGCGTCCGTCGCCGTGGAGGGGGGTGAGGACGTGACGCGCACGTTCCTCAGCTTCCTCAACTCCTTCTCCAGCGAAGATGCGAACGCGGACGCGGGCGGCGAGGGCGCCGAGAACCCCTCCGGCTACCGCGACTACGTCGAGCAGCTGGAGCTGATGTACGAGCGCAGTGGCACCACCCTGTACGTCAACTTCCAGCACCTGATGGAGTTCGACGGCGTGCTCGCGCACGAGGCGGTGGAGGCGAACTTTTACAAGTACCAGCCCTTTCTGCGACGCGCGGTGGTGGAGTTTGTGCGCCAGCACAAGCCCGCGATGGTGCGCTGGGACGGCGGCAAGGAGAAGGAGTTCTGGGTGGCGTTCGTGAACCTGCCGCGCGTGCACCGCCTGCGCGAGCTCAAGGCGGAGAACATCGGGCAGCTCACCAGCTTCTCGGGTACCGTCACGCGCACGTCGGAGGTACGCCCGGAGCTGCTTTTAGGCGCGTTCAAGTGCGCGGAATGCGACACCCTAGTGCCCGACGTCGAGCAGCAGTGCCGGTACACCACGCCCGCCATCTGCCTCAACGCGCAGTGCGGGAACCGCATGAAGTGGACGCTCGCGCAGGACGGGTGCAAGTTCGTGGACTGGCAGCGCGTGCGCGTGCAGGAAAACGCCAACGAGGTGCCCGCCGGCTCGCTGCCGCGCTCGATGGAGGTCATCTTGAGACACGAAGCCGTCGAGGAGGCGCGCGCGGGCGACAAAGCGATCTTCACCGGCTCGCTGCTCGTCGTCCCCGAAGGCGCCCCCAGCAACATGGCGGGCGACCGCACGGAGCTGGGCGGCGGCGGGGGGGGGGCGAAGCGGGGCCAGAGCGAGGGCATCGGGGGCCTCCGCGGGATGGGCGTGCGCGAGCTCTTTTACCGCATGGTCTTTGTCGCGCACAGCGTGGTGAACACCGCCGACCCGGCGGCGGGCAGCACGGACGCCGCGGGCGCGTCCGCGACCGCCACCGGCGGGTCCGTGAACATCCGCGGCGACGATAACGACGAGGACGTGCTCGAGAGCTTCACCACGGAGGAGCGGCGGGACATCTCCAACATGGCGCGCGACCCGAACATCTACGACAAGTTCGTCGGGTCCATCGCGCCCACCGTGCACGGCCACGTCGACATCAAACGCGCCGTCGCGCTCATGTTGTTCGGGGGCGTGCACAAAGAGACGAGCGAGAAGATCAACCTGCGAGGCGACATCAACGTTTTGGTGGTGGGCGACCCCTCGTGCGCCAAGTCGCAGTTCCTGAAATACGTCAGCACGTTTCTGCCTCGCGCGGTGTACACGTCGGGGAAGTCGTCGTCGGCGGCGGGCCTGACGGCGACGGTGGCGAAGGACATCGAGACCGGCGAGTTCTGCATCGAGGCTGGCGCTTTGATGCTGGCGGACAACGGCATTTGCTGCATCGACGAGTTCGACAAGATGGACGCCAAGGACCAGGTGGCGATCCACGAGGCGATGGAGCAGCAGACCATCTCGATGACCAAAGCCGGGATCCAGGCGACGCTCAACGCGCGCACGTCCATCCTCGCCGCCGCCAACCCGGTGGGCGGGCGGTACGACCGCTCGAAGAAACTGAAACACAACCTGTCGTTGCCCGCGCCCATCTTGAGCCGCTTCGACCTGGTGCACGTCATGATCGACGAGCCGGACGAGTTCAGGGACTACGCCCTCGCGCGGCACATCGTGTCGCTGCACCAGCGGCGCGAGAACGCCGTCACGGCGGACTACGCGCTGCCGCAGCTGCAGCGCTACATCCGCTACGCGCGCACGATCCGCCCCAAGCTCACGCCCGAGGCGCAGAAGGAGGTGGTGGAGGCGTACGTGCGTTTGCGCCAGGGGGATTCGCAGCCGGGCAGCCAGGCGGCGTACCGGATCACCGTGCGACAGCTCGAGGCGCTCGTGCGGCTCTCCGAGGCGCTCGCGCGCGTGCACTGCCGCAAGGACGTTCTGCCCGCGCACGTGCGCGAGGCGCGCCGGCTGCTCTCGGAGTCCATCATCGCCGTCGAGGCGCGCGACGTGACGCTCGAGCAGGGCGACGGCTTCGACGACGACGTGGACGACTACGGGCCCGTGCTCCCCGACGGCTGGTACGAGGCGCACGGGCGGAGCAGGCCGGACGAGGCGAACGGCGCCGACGGCGCGGACGCCATGGACGCCGACGGCGACGCCGGCGCCGACGCCGACGCCGGCGAGGACGCGGACGCCGACGCCGCGGACGCGCCCGCGTCTCCTCCCGCGCCCGCGCGCAAAGCCACCGCGACGGTGGCGTTCGACAAGTTCCAGCAGGTGCGCAACGCGCTGGTGGGGCACATCCGCCGCAAGGAGATGGAGGACGGGGGCGTGGAAGGCGCCGGCGTCGCGCAGGTGGACCTGACGAACTGGTACATCGGCGAGGTGGCAAACACGCGCGGCATCGCCGACACGAAGGAGCTCCTGGCGGAGCTTAAGCTGGTCCGCACCATCATCGGGCACTTGATCCGGCGCGAAGGCACGCTGGTGGTGGTCCAGGAGGCTGAGCCCCTGCCCGAGCTCCCGGACGTGGAGGGCGCGGAGGAGACCCCGGAGCAGGCGGCGGCGCGCGCCGCGAAGGAACGCAAACGCGCGGTGGACCACCGGGTGCTCGCGGTGAACCCGAACTACAATTTCGGATCGTGAACGGAACGGCGGGAGTATCGCGCGGGAGTATCGCGAGACCACGCGCGATCGTGAACGCGTCTCTTCGACAGCACGAGCTATACGTTCTACTAGAAGTGCGCGTGAACGATTCGAGATATGTAAACCTTCTTAAGGTGGTCCATAAACGTATACCGCGAATGACCTCCTGTATCTGTCCGAGAAGAACTCGTAAACGTCTCGAGCTCGCGCGCGACGGTCGTTCACACGGCGGCGTTTCGCGCCGCGTTGTACTTCTTCGCGAAGTACGCGGCGGCGCTGTTCCCCTTCCCCCTGACGATGCTCATCACGCTTCCCTCGTCTCCCTTGGGGAGATGGCAGTGCGCCTTCAGAAACTTGCTCGCCTCGCGGTCCTCGCGGTGGCACAAAACGCGGAGCAACGTGCTGGCGCCGAACCCGCCGGCGGCGTCGAGCTCGCCGACGGTGCCGCCGCCGCCCGGCGACGCCGCGAGCCCGCCCGCGCCTCCGGCGTTTCCGCGCTCGCGGTCCAACGCCTCCTGCTCGAGGTACGCGTCGCACAGCGTGGGCGTGTCCAGCGACATGACCATCAAAAGCCGGTCGGCGCGGCGCATCACGGCGTCCACCGTCGGCTCGGGGACGCCCTCGCCGCCGGCGACGAAAAGGTCGCGGAAACAAAATAAATCTTCCTCCAGCGCCGCCGCGTCGTTTTCGGCGAAGACGCGCCCGACGCCGCCGTCAAGCATCACCCACATGTACCCTTGTGTGGTGGCGCGGAGCAGCGCGTGGACAACCTCGTCGCGCGCGGACGCGCAGTAAGCATCGTCCGAGTCCGAGCGTCTTGTTTTAGACGTCGTCGCGTTCAAATCGACGTTTTCCGACGGTTCAGACGGTTCCGCGCCGGGCAGACGCTCGGCGATTTCCGAGAGCGCGGCTTCCAGCCGCGCGACGACGGCGTCCGCGCGTTCTCCGTTCTGGACGCCGCCTCTGTAGAGCCCCTCTATGAACAGCCGGCGCAGGTCCCAGTACACCACCTTGCACGCGATGTAGTCCGCGACTTTGCGCGAGCAGCTGGACAACGTCTGGCGCGCTCCGTCCAGCAGGCCGTCGAACCAGACCCCGCGCCGCTTCGGGGCGTACGGGTTGGTGGGGTCGAAGTTCTCGTACACGTCCCCGTCCCCGTCGTCCCCGGGGACGAAGGTCTCGCCCACGCCCTGCGACCGCTGCATCTTCGCGAAACGCGCCGGCACCTCGCGCTCTAGCGCGGCGAGTTTCCGCATCAAAAAGTGCAGACTCGCGACGCGGGCGCACAGCTGCGGCAGCGTCGCGGAAACCCCGTCGCCGTCGAAGACGCCGCCCGCGTCGTCGTTCGGAACCCCGATTCCGTTCCAAACCGCCCCCGGTATCGTCATCATCATCCGCTCGGGCCCTTCCCCCCAGGGTGCGCTCTCGTCGAAGTCCCCCCACCACGCGCGCGGGCCTTTCGCGCGAGCGGAAGCCCTCTCCGCCTCGAACGCGCGCCGCGCGCCCTCCACGACGTCCTTCTTATACCGCGTCAGCGTCGGCAGGCTCGGCGCGAAACACTCGGGCGACCCGAGGCTGGACGCGACGTGCTCGGCGTACTCCTGAAACGCTCCGTCGAGGCCCTCCGTCAGCGCGCGCATCGCCGCCGCCGGCGCGGGGACGTCCAGCGCCCAGAACGCCTCCAGCGTGTCCCACGCGCTCCGGATGAGCTCCACCGCGCTGAACGCTGCGCCGGCGCCGTGGGACACACGCGAGTGGGAGTGGGACCCACTCCCGTGCGACGCCGCGACGCCGCGCCACGTCTCGGCGCGCGCCGCGCGCATCGTCGCGGCGCGCATCGTCGCGACGCGCCCCGCGACCCACGCGAACACCGCGGGCGCGATCCGCAGCTCCAGCCGGAACGGCTCGAAGGTTCGAGTCATCGCGTTCGCGTTGGCGCTTTGGTGTTTCGCGTCCGACGTGGAAGGAAAAACGCCCGTCGTGTTCCCGTGTTCGTTCGAGCCGAGCTCGTTCGAAAAACTCTTGTCGACTTTGTGCACGACGTCGACGCCGTCGCCGACGCCGCCGACGGCGCCGGCGGCGCGGTCCGCCACCGCCGCGGCGACGGCGTTCTGGAAGTTGCGCGCGGCGGCGAGCGCGGCGAGCGCGCCGGCGTCCAGCGGCGGGACCTGCGCCAGCCACGCGCTCAGGTCGGCGCCGAAACGCTCCGCCACGGACGCGGGCGCGGCGTTCGCCGCCGCCGCGCCGGCGGCGCAAACGACGCTCGCCGCGAGATGCGCTTCAAACGCATCCGCCAGCGCCGCGCATCCATCCGCCAAAACGCGCACGCCGGGCGCGGTGTCCATCATAAGGCGCTCTTTTTCTTTTTCTTTTTCCGTGTTCGCGTTACCTTCCAGCTGCACCTCTACCAGGAGCTTGCCTCGCGCGCGCGCGGTCTCCACGTCGTACGCGTCCGCGGTGACTTTGAGCCTGGCGTACGCCTCGTCCGCGGAGAGGGCGCACGCGCGCGCCGCGAGCGCTCGGCCCGCGGCGACGCCGACGGCGTCGGCGTCGCCGTCGAAGCGCGGCGCCGTCGCGGCGGCGACGCGCGCGCGCGCGTCCGCCGCGGCGACGCCCAGCCTCAAGACGCGCTCGAAGCCCATCGCGGTCATGGCCGGCGAGGTTCGAGACGACGAGGAAGGACGTTTCGCGGGCACGCCGTTCACCGGCGGCCCCGTCGGGAGCCTTCGCGCGAGCTCTTCGGCGACCACGTCGACGTCCTTGTAAAAGTCGCACAGCGCGCCCTCCGTCCACCACGACACCGGGCCCAGCGCGGCGTGCGTCAGCACGAGCGCGACGTCGTCGTCTTTCAAACGACGAACGGTTTCCTCGTCGAACTGGTCTTTAAACTCGCACAGCACGCGCGTCGCGGTGGAAAGCAACGCGTACGGGTCGCCGTCGAGGGGAAAAACGCTCTTCGATTCGTCGACGAGTGTTTCGTCGTCGTCCTCGTCGCGCTCCGCCTCCGCCTCGGCGTCGACGGCGCGCGTGTACGCGCGACGCGCGATTGGCTCGGGGGTCTCTTTTGGAGTCTCTGAGAACAGCCCGTCTCCGACGAGCGTGTCTCGGTACCTGCGCGCGAGCGACCACGCGAGCATCGCGTGGCGCGCCGCCGCGTCGACGCCCATTCGTTCGCCGACGCCGCCGGCGCCGGCGAGCGCCGCGAGCGTCTCGTCGGCGTCGTCGGCGAGGGCGCCCTCGTCCAGGGGGTCGAAGGCGGCGTCGAGAAGACGCGCGTACGCGCGACCCGCCAGAGCGGGGGGGTACCGCCACGCGTTTCGGAGTCCATTCGAATCAAGACAAGACTCGATCATCTCCACCAGAGCCTCGACGGTCGAGGCGAGCGCGTCTTCGTCCAGCGTCACACGCGCGACGCCGTCTTCGCCGACGCGCTCTCGCAGCAGAGCTTCGTCGGACATCGCCGTCGACGCCAGTCGCGACGTCTCCTCGACGACAGCCGCCGGCCCCGGGGGCGCGTCCGAGAGTAAACCGTCCGGAGACGCGGGTTCGGAGTTCGCGAGTCCCGAAGGGTCCGAGAACTGTGCGTTCTGTACGTCCGAACAAGTCGCATCCCGCGCCGCCGCGGCGTCGCGCGCGGCCCAGAGCGTCTCCGTCAGGGCCGCGAGCTGCCTCCGCGCAAACGCGACGCGCGCGCGCGCGGCGTTTGCGGGGTCCGCCTCGGACCCGAACGCCGCGGCGACCGCCGCGGCGTCGGCGGAGCCGCACCCGCCCGCCTCCGCCAGGAGCCGCAAGTGCACGCGCGCGGCCGAGCCCGCGACGGCCTCCTCGTGCGCGTCCGCAAGACGCGGCGCGAGCAACAACAGGGACGCCGACGCCTCCGCCGGCGAAATCTCCAGCGCGGCGCGGACGACGTCCACCGCGTTCGCGTTCGCGTCGCCGGCGCACGCGACGAGCGCTTCAAACGCGCAAAGAGTCACCGCGGCGTCTCTTCGTCTCTTCGTCTCCCCTGTTTTCTTTTTCTGTGAAGAGTCACTCGAGTGACTGTCATCATTCGTGAAACCGTCATCCTGAAAGCCGTCGTGAAGTGTGTCCGCGTCGCCGAACGGGCCGCCGCCTCTAAGGGGCGGCAGGATCAAGTCGGGGATGGGCGCGGCGACGCCGACGGCGTCGGCGTCACCAGCGTCTCGTCTCTCGGCGTCCGCGTCCAGCGACGCGCCTCTCGGCACCGGGAGGACGAGCGAGAGCGATCGCCTCGGGGTCGGGGCGGTATCGTCCGTCGCAATCGCCGTCGCCGCGCGCGCGCCCGTCTTCACGGCCAGGCTCGGGATGGTGATCCCGAGGGACTCGAAGCTCACCACCGGGGGTTCGTCGGAATCGCCGTCCGCCGCGGTCGCGTTCGACGCGTCGACCGCGCTCGGCGCCGCCGCAACGCTTGCCGTCGCGGCGCGCAGGTCCGGTCGCCCCCCGGGCTCGCGGAGGGACGCGAGCAGCGCGGGGACGTCCACGCGCTCGAGATTCAGCTGCGCGGCGTTCGAAACGCCGTCGGGAAGCGCGCACCGCTCGAGGACGTGGTCCAGGACGTACCGCAGGAGCGCGGCGCGGTCCGACGCGGCGTCGAACGCCGCGGCGGGACCCGGGACCGGCGCGGCCATCGGGCGGATGGCCGACGACGCGCGTCGTGGAGTGCCCGGGCACTTCCAGGGCGTGCCGACTCCGCCAATCTGGCAAAATAAAATCGGGGCGCTCTTGACGAGTTGGACCTTTTTCGGACGTTACGAGAAAACGAATTGACGGAACGAGAGCGCGCGTCGCAGCCTCCGCGCGACAGTCGCGGACGACGACGCCGCGCCGAACACGCGCCCACGGCGGCATTCGCGTCCGCCATGAGTCAGACCCAGCCGCAAGGCGCCGATGCGGACGTTCCCTTCTTCGTCGCGCCGCGTCCATCCGACGCGGATCTCGAGAAGATGGCCAGGTTCAGTCAATTTTCCGAGGCGGTCCGTGATGCGTTGGGGGAGGCGAGCAACGCGCAGGAGCTGAGCCCCGAACAAGCCGCCGAGCAGGGTTGCCTGAGCACGCTGCGAAGCCTGCATCGGCGCGGGTACGTAGACACGCAGTTCTGCGAAGACGTGTGCTGTGCCGCAGCGCGAGGGGGCCAGATCGAGACGCTGCAGTGGCTCCGCCGCAACGGCGCGCCTTGGAGCGCATCCGCGATTGCCGCCGCGGCGTCCGGCGGACACATCCACGTGTTACGCTGGATGCGCGCGAACGCGTGCCCGTGGGACGAAGACGCCTGCGCGCGCGCCGCCGGCGAAGGAAATATCGCGGCGCTCGAGTGGCTCAGAGACGCTGGCGCGCCGTGGGACGCGGAGACGTGCAACGAAGCCGCCGCGTCTGGACACGTTTACGCGTTGCGCTTTGCGCGAAAACGCGGGTGTCCGTGGGACGCGCACGAGGTGTGCACCCGAGCCGCGGAGAACGGGCACCTCGAGGTTCTGAAGTGGGCCGTCGCGAGTGGGTGCGAGTTGTGCGAGTGCATGTGCGACCACGCCGCCGAGAGCGGAAACAAAGCGATGCTCCAGTGGCTGCGCGCAGGAGGCGCGCGGTGGTGCCCCGGCATGTGCGAGACCGCCGCCAACGGGGGCCACCTCGATTTGTTGCGTTGGGCGCTCGACCGCGGCGCGCCGCACTCCGGCGACATCTTCGACGAGGCGTTGCGCGGAGCCGCGCGCACGGGTAACCTCGAGATGGTGCGTTGGGCGCTGGATAACGGCGCCCAATGGGATAGCTGGACGTGCGCGGCGGCGGCGCGGTCGGGAAATCTCGACACGCTTCGGTGGCTGCGCTCGAAGGGCTGCCCGTGGGACGAGCGCGCGTGCGAGCACGCCGCGAGGGAGGGCCACCTCGAGATTTTGAAGTGGGCGACCGCGAACGGCGCGGATTGGTGCCGGTGCATCTGCGACCACGCGGCGGAGGGCGGGCAACTCGACACCATGCGTTGGCTGCGCTCGAACGGCGGGGGATGGGACGCCGACGCGTGCGCCGAAGCCGCGAAGGGCGGTCACCTCAAGCTTCTCAAGTGGTTGCGTTCGCGGGGCTGCCCTTGGAACGAGAAGACGGCCGAGAACGCGGCTCGCGAAGGCCACGTCCACGTCTTGAGCTGGGCGCTCGGGAACGGCGCGCCTTTCGACGCGAAATCGGTGAAAGAAGCGTTTCTCGCCGATGCGCGCGGCGAGGAGGACCGCCGACGCCGCGTGGAAGTTTTAAACCGCGCGTTTCGCGAGCGGCGCGCCGGAGGCGCCTCCGGCGCGTCGGCGGCGTAGAAAAAATCATTCGACGCAAAGACAATCGCGCTCCGCGACGCGTTCCGTGGTACAGTCTTCACTACGTGCAGTCGCTCGATCGAGATACTCCTACGCGTTTCTTGTTTCGCTTCTCATGTACACACGTTTTCTTTGTTTCGCGTTTCGCTCACCACTCGAGGTGCGATCGTACCCGACGCGTTTCGCGTTTCGCTCACACCCAGTACGACGGGAAGGTTTTCGCCGCTTTCGGGATGAGCTTTTTGGATTCCGGGTTGTTGAAGTGCCACGCGCACGGCGCCTTCTGCGTCTTCTCCCAGTACACCGAGCCGTCCTTGGCGGTCTTGAACTCGCTGAAATCCGTTCCCCCGACGCTCAGCATCACCGAGCCGTCCATGTCCACCACGACGCGATCGTTCTTCAACGCCGCGTTTTCCATGACGAACCGATTCAAACACGTCTGGTCGTCGAAAAACCCGGCGGCGACGACTCTTTTGGCGTACTCCGAGTCGGACATGCCGTACGGCTTGCACGCGCGTTTGAATCCGTCGCCGTCGCCCTGCGCCTTGACGTTCGTCACCAGGTACGATTCGATGGCGTCGAAGTAATCGAGCAAAGACTCCTTGCGCCCCATCCACGTCCCGCCGTTAGCCCAGCGGTTAGGCATGCGGTCCTCGCCGTTTTTCGCGGGTTTCGCGTCGGCGATGAGGCCGAGTTTCTTGTTTGCGAAATCCGCGCTCGTCGCCTCGATGAAGTCGCGCTCGCGTTTCATGTCGAAGTAGGTGTCGATCTCCGGCCACAGCTGGGTCTCGCCGCCGATCAGGATGTCCGCGCCCGACTGCTCGAAACGGTCGAGGATCTCGTCCGCGGGGCAGTTGAACATCACGTCCGTGGTGTCCGCGAACATCACCAGCGGGTTGCCGGACATCTGCAGCAACGCGGCTTTCGCGCCCATCAGCTTGTCCTCGAACCAGTGCCACCTGGTGCCGTTGCCGGACAGAGCCGCGTTGATGCCGTGCTTGTGCAGGGACGCCAGGAAGTACTTGTCCTTCCCGAGGTCCGTGCTGTGCCCGACCACCACGAAGTCGGCGTCTTCCGCGCCCTTCGTGAACAGCACCGGGATCTCCTCCGCCTCGTCCCACATGGGCGCGCCTTTCCACCCCTCGAACCCGCGAGGGGGGTTCTGCGAGGAGACGCGCGAGGCGCCCTCGCGGGACAGACGCACGCGCAGGTGCTCGGAGTACGCGCCGCCGTCGCGGGAGACCAGCGCGCCGAACGCCACCAGGCCGAGCGTCGCGACGGTCGCGACGTACGCGCCCACGGACAGCGGGGGCTTCCGCCGAGGCGCGTCGGACAGCAGACCCTGCGTGGACGATTGATTCGACGGGACGGGGACGGGGGAAGCCGGGGGGGGCGACGGTCAGCGACGGGCGCGAGAGACGATTCGCGAACCATCTCCCGTCGCTTCGGGACGCGACATCGAGCGTCGTCGAGCCGGACCGAGCCCGCGTGTCTCGAGTCGGGACGAGCGCCAACCGCTTTCTCGGCGCACACGAAGATTCTGGGTTCGGGGGTGTTCGGCGGATCGCGGCGGACGCGCGGGAAGGACGAGCGCGAGACGCACCTGCGACTCTTCGGAGTCGGTGGCGCTGCCCGCCATCAGAAGGGAGTTGCGCTCTTCCGAGTGCGGCATGCTCGGGGCTCGGGACACCGCCGGCGTTCCGCGCAAGTGACTCGAACGCGACTCGGAGCGGGGTTACAACACGTTGCGGTTACAAACGACAAATCATCCATTTCGTATGAAACTCAGTCTCACGCGTGCATTTGTCCAAAAGATGAGACTGTTCGCGCCCCCATCAGTTTTTCTTTTTCTTTTCTTTTTTGGGAGAAGATGAAACGAAAGGCGTTTTTTCGTTCGCGTCGCGCTAACGCTCCGCGGTCGCGCCTACGCCTCCGCGGTCGCGCTCGTGTCGCCCTTTTTCTTTTTCCCCAAATTGAGCGCGCGCCACATGGCGAGCGCGCCGATCAGGTTGACGAAGCCCAGCACGAGAAGCTTCGGCTCGGGGTGCCACCCCGCCCCGACGAGCGCGAGAAACGCGAAAAAGACAAAGAGACGCCCGACGACGGTTGACGCGTAAAACCCGCGCGCGCCCCATCCGTTTCCGTCGCCGTACGCCGCGCCGACGTAGTACACTCCGAACGCGACGCACAGAATTCCGAAGACGCGGATCCAGTAATCCGTGATGGCCTCGACGTCGAACAGCAAACCGAAGGTCTTCGCGGGGAAAAACAGTAACGCCAAACCGACGAACGCGATGTACGCGCCCGTCACGTTCGAAGCTTTCCGCGCGGCGGACGCCGCCGCGACGGCGGCGTCGCGCCTCGACGCGTCCTCCGCCAGTCTCGCGGCGGCACCGTTCGCGGGGCTCACGATTATGCTCCTGCCTGCCTTTTTCTCGGCTCTGCCGGACTCGGTGTCGTGAGCTGAGGTGCGTACCGCGTTCGTCATCACGCCCACTCCACGGCCTTCAATCACCTCAGCCACCTGCGGCACGCCCGTCGCGCGGCTCGTCGCGCCCGCGGCGCCGATTTGGCTCGCCGGATTGGCTCGGCGCACGCCGCCGATCACCACCGAGCTCGGCCTGAAATCCAGCGAGAAGATCTTCGCGCGCTGGTCGCCCTTGGAGCCGGCCACGACGTCGCCGCGGAGCGAGCCCCACACGAACACGTCGCCGCCGGCGATCACCTCGGAGTTCTGGTTCACGTCGCCGAGAACCTGCGTTTTCGCGGATGCGCGTCGTCAGACGTCGGCGGGCGAGGCGAAAAAAATCGACAAGAAACGCTTCGACTGTTCGAGTCGAGAGTAAAGATGCGCAACGGTCCGGAACGTCGGACGTCGGTCGCGCGGCGCGCGCGCGCGCCTGGAGGGCGTGGGGAACGAGAAACGCGAGACGTGACGTACGATGACCGTTCCGGGGTGCCGCACGGTCTGCCCTCCGCGCAGCGTGCGCTTCACGTACAGCGGCGGGGACTGCAGCGTCCCCGGCTTGGGCGCGCCCGCGTCGCCGAACTGTTCCGAGAAGCGGGTGGTCCGACACACCACGCGGACGGGCCCGCGGTCCGGGAACCCGGACCGTCCGCCGGCGCGCGCGGAACGACGCGCGGCCACGCGCTCGAACCCGCGCGCGGTGCACGCCGTCGGCGTCGCGGCCGCGGACGCCATCGCGGGCGCCGGGCGCGCGGTGCCGAGTGCCTCATCCCTCGGCGAGATGCGCCGATATTTTTTTAGCGCCTCGACCGGTCGAACGCGCGAAGGGCGACAAAAAGTTCCCTGATTTTGGCGTGAGATGGCATGAAGTGGTGGCGAAGTGGCGTGGAACAGGGGGGTTGATCTTTCTGTCGTCGGGCGTTTGCCAAATCTTCGCTCATATGTGATGGTCTCAATAATACAACGTTCAAGGCGGCAGGATGACGCACTCTCGGCCCAAGTGGAACCCGAATTTTGCCATGCTCGCCTCGCAGCAATCGCACCATTTTCCCGGAGGGGGGTAAAAAACGCCGACGCTGTCGGCGTTATGAGGAGCGAACACCACTCTGCCGTCACCCAGCGTAGTGGCGCCGGCAAAATTAACGGCCGTGGTTTTCGTGTCGCTGAGGTCCACGAACACAAAGCTGTCATCCACCGGATCGAAAACCCCCGCGCCGTTGGCGCCGTAAGGGACGAACACCACCCTCCCGTCTTGCGCCGTCGCGGCACCGGAAAATTTACTGATCCCGATTAACGGGTCTCCAGAGACGAAGGGCACCAGCGTGAAACTACTTTCCGGCGGGGCCGTCGCATTGAACACCCCCACGCCGTCCGCGTTACGAGGAGCAAACACCACCCTGCCGTCGCCCGCCAGAGCGGCGAGATCAAATTTATAAGTCGTGCTGATCTTGGTGCTGATGTCCACCAGCGTGAAACTACTTTCCGGCGGGGCCGTCGCATTGAACACCCCCACGCCGTCGGCGCTGTAAGGGGCGAATACCACCCTGCCGTCGCCCACCACGACAGCGCCCATAAATTTATAGATCATGTTAATCTGGGCGCTGATATCTACCAACGTGAAAGTATCGTCCGTCGGATCGAACACCACCACGGCGTTGGCGCTATGAGGAGCGAACACCACCCTGCCGTCACCCAGCGTCGCGGCGCCCCAAAATTTACCGTTCACGTTGATTAATGGGTCTGAGGGCAAGGGCACCATTGTGAAACTACTTTCCGGCGAGGCCGTCGGATCGAACA